>Ga0315903_10000993_pt1 | contig 42930 bp, 70 predicted proteins | sample LakEriMetagenome_7_FD_203524 | JGI IMG/M metagenome (GOLD analysis project Ga0315903, IMG submission 203524) | Freshwater fungal communities from buoy surface, Lake Erie, Ohio, United States - Buoy 2 MA119 | ecosystem: Environmental > Aquatic > Freshwater > Lake | place: USA: Lake Erie, Ohio... | reverse complement strand
GGCCTTCTTACTTTAGATGGCATAAAAAAGACAATCAAAATAAAGACAATTAACATATAAAATATTATAAGAGTATTGTTATGAACAATATAGTTGCAATGAGAAAGGTTACAGATCTAAATAAGTATAAAGGAAGTAATTCTACTTTATCTTTATTTCAAACAAGAACAATCACTGTTGGTGTGATTAAAGTGTATGTTTGTGAGGGTAAATTTGCTCTTATTAAATTTAATAATAATAGAATATATAGAATTGGCCCATCTTTAGAGAGTATATTAATACATAATATACCTAAAGAATGGCAGTGCATTGCAGTTTATAAGGGGCTAACTCTTGGCAACTTAGCTGAACTGTGGGCTATACTATTTAAGAAAAAAAAGTAAAGTAAAATAAAATAGAAAAAATGAAAAGATTTGTAAGTTTTTGCTGTTCAATTATTCTTGGAGGCTGCATTAACATTGTTACTATAAATAATGTTAATGCTACAGAAATGTCACAAGATCCTAGAACTTGTGCTGATCCAAGAGGACAATATCCAACTCCTAACCCACCTTGCTAAAGTCTATGTTTATAAATTTATTAGTCAACTTAGTAGGGCCAGGAATAACTCTGGTCCTATTTTTTTATAGTATAGTAAAACTATACATTTTATATTATTATGTATAATACAATGATTATGATTAGTGTGTTTTTGTTCAGTCCTTCAGCTATTTTATTTGTTGTTGGATATTCTTTTAGTAAAGTAGTACAACTACTAATCAACAATGAATACTAGAACAAAGAAAAATAAAAAGAGTAAATACATAGAGGGCTTATTGGAAGAGATAACTAATAAGTCTTTATATTATGTGGAATTTTATAAGGGTTGTCCTTTATATGTAAGTGGAATTAGCCTTAAATCTGCATTGTCTGATTTAAGGCTAGATGCTGATCTTGATATCAAGATGAGTATTAGAATTGAAGACTTTTCTAATCTAATTAGACTAGAAAAAGAATCAAAGGAAGAGATAATTAATCATAGAAGAACCTGTAAAACTAAAAACTTTACGTGCCTATTTGATAATTATAATGACTGTTATTGGCTATGTATTAATCATCAAACAGGTCAACAAATAAGATTGAAAGAATAATATGCAAAATATAAATATAAATATACCTCCAAGAGATTTTGGTGTTGCTAAGCTCACCAAATGGCTGATGCCAGACACAATAGTTAGGTTATATGATTTTTATGATCTTGATACTGTTGGGTCAGACGCTTGTCATTCTATTAAAGACTTTCAAAGTACTACATCTCATGAGAAAAGACTCATTCAAGATATACATGTCAAAGGCCGCTTAGTAACTAATAGTTTTAAATATATTTAATTATAAACATATTTAAGTAGTTCTTTAAGGTAGATTCCACCACAAAAGGCACCTCTAATGTAATATAAATTGCACTAAGGAATTTAGAGAGGGCACATATACTAATAGTTTAATTTTAAGTAAGGATTTAATAATGATTGCAACAACTGATAGAACAAAGCAAATCAAAGTAGTAGTTCTAGAATATGCTTTAGAGGTTACAGATGCTCAAGGAATTTTAGATGGTTTTATCTCAGATACATCTGAATCAGATGTAATTGTAGATAAAAAAGAGCCTGAAGAAATTATTCTCTTTGAAGGTCTTTCTAATGAAACTAAAGTTGAATTGAAGGCAAATTGGGGGCAAAATATTATTGTATACTATCAACAAAAGTATACAACTATCTCTGCTGGTGAGACATATGCAATGGCTTTAGAAAACACTACTTCTAACTTTAGTAAAGAGTGTTACACTGAAGCTGAATTCATTGTTTCAGCACAAGAAGCTGGATTTGATCCAATTCTTTGGGCATACAGCCAAAAGGATCTTGATAAGAAATTAGGCGTAACAAATACAAAACAAAAGCAACCTAAGACAAGGATTACTCCTACAAAGAGTAACTTTAGTGCTTACTTGTTTACTTCTATGACTGATCTTAATGATGGAGACTTCCCCATTACAGGTATTACTAGAGAACAAGTTATGGCTGCTAAAGCATCCTTGGAAGAAGAAGACTTTGCTCTTGCAGAACATGCTAATGCTAACAATCTCTCTATTAACTCTGATGAAGTTAGAGGCCAGCAAATTGAAGCTTGCATCTTTCTTGTAGGCTCTGTTAAAGGATTAGAAAACTATATTAGTACTTCTGGTGTTAAGTGGATTGGCATTCCTGACAGCAACAGAAAAGGCCTAATTAAGAATACAGTTAACAGCAGCAGTGGACAGCAAGTTATCTTATTGATCATTGATGTCAGATTGAGAGCTAATAGAACAATTCTTACACAGTTGGGTTACTACTATAACTAATTATTAATTAGTTTGTAACAAGTTTAAACTTATTATGTTTTACTTACTAGTTAATGTATAAACAACATATATTAACTAGTAAGTAACAATTAATTATGGATTTAACAGATTATAAGATTGAAGTTTACTATTATAGTAATCCTGTAAAAGCAGAAGGAATTTGAAGATGAAAATAAGAAAGAAGTTACACTAAACAAAATTGCATTAAGAGACTATGAACTAATTAAAAGTTAATGTAATGAATCTACAAGGATATAAAATACAGGTGGCTATTTGTCTAGCTTATAATCCTTATTCTATTTTGATATATAAAAATAAAGATGACGAACTTTATGATATCTGGGGAACACATCTTTACCTCTCAAAGGAATTATATTTCAATTTCTATTCAGACATTTATATGTTTGAATATTTAACTATTAATGAAGATTATATTTATGCAGCAACAGTTAAATATACTTCTAAGGAGAGGAGAGAACTTATGCTAAATGAGTTTACTCATTTAAAAAGAATCTGCAGTACTAAAGTTGTAGAGCTCTATGAACAAATACTTAATAATTATTTATTTGAAGTAGAATAATGGATCTAACAGATTACAAATTAAGCCTAATATTTTCTGCCAAGTCTAGCGATCCAATGTGGACATCTGCTGCTGTTATATACATTAATCCTGATGAATCTATATATAAGATTCATAAACATTTGTATGTATGTAAAGAGTTATTATATGCCCCAGGAAATACACATAAGGTTATTCTATATTTTGCACATGCTTTTAGCTCTTTTTATAAAGGTGAAAATTACTTTACAATAGACTATCAGCAAGAAGAGTTGATTAGAATATTCAATTATCATAAGGCATTAGGTACTGAAAAGAACTTATTACTTATGAAAACCTACTAAATAACTTTTTATTTGATGTATGACAATAAACATATCAGATTACAAATTAAAGGTGATTGTTTCTTGTGATGATACATATAATTTTATTATAAAAGAGCAGGATGTAATGCCTTCTGTTATATGTAAGAATGATAAAAACTTAGTCTATAGATTTAATGATTATTTATATTTATGTGAAGACATAATAACTTTATTTAGACCTTGCTATATACCCACATATTATATGCCCGTTTGTTTGACAGATCTTTATAGTGATAAAAAAGAAATAGAGATGTTAATTAAAATATTTAATCTTCAAAAGAAAATGTCTATTAATAAAGAACTATTAGATATATATGAAAGACTGTTGAATAATATAATATTTGATGTATAGATAATAAAAAAGACTCTATAAAAGAGTCTTAATTATATTAACTGTATTGACTATTCTAGCTCTAATAAACTTTTTATAACAGACTTGCTAATTATTTGTTCATAGTAGTAGGATGGCAAATCTTTTTCTCTTTTGTTAATCATATCTAATAGTAGATTAGATACTGGCTTGTATATTAATTTATGTGGACTAATTGATTTAGATGTTTGTTGTAAGTACAAGAAAGCATCTAAATCTATACCTAAAGGTCCACTAAATATAAATGTAATTGGCAAATTAGGAAACTCTTTTATTAGATGATTAAGATACTGTTTATCTTCAATCTTCTCCTTAACTTCCTGTAAGGTTATTGTATGATTCTTTAACTCAATTGCTATTATATTTCTTCTAGTTGAGCAGAATAAATCAATTCTAATTGAACTGCTGTTTAATAACTTCTCTTGTTGATATGGATTAGTTGTTAGTTTGCTACTTAATAAAGTAATTGCATCACTAATCTCTTCTTCAGAGTATGAAGATTTATTTCTATAATAAGGACTGTTTTTAGTTTCATACTCTTCTTTAAACTCTTTATATGTTTGAGGAGGTGGAGGTAAAACAGCAACAGATGGAAAAACAGCAGTAGATGGAACTCCAAATAAAGATTTAGAATCAATAGTATTGTCTTTTTCAATTGAACCTAAATTATACTCAATTGATAGCTTATTACTTTCTACTGTTATGATGTTTTTCTCAGTAGTCTGTGTTCTATTAATTAGTTTTAAGGCTGATTCACTATCTATTAACCACACTGCACTGCTCTTAGATAAAGATACATTATTTGCTCCATATAGCCTTTTAAATTCCTCTAGGTATGTTCCTGACAATCTAAACTCATATGACTTTGTAGGCCCTAATAACCTACCATTGGAGAAGTATTTAGAGTAGTAAGTATTGTAGCTTGAAGATAGGTTAAATTGTTTAACAACATCTGCTGCTATATACCAATCTTTATTGTAAAAGGTGTAAACTGGAACGTTGGTTAGAGATGACATATATTTTTTAAGTTTGTGTGCTTATATTATAGTATATATATATAGACTATAAAACAAAAAAAACTAAGTAAATAAAAACAACAAAAACAATGACAGTTTATTTTAATGTTCCGTCAGATATTCAGATTATCAATAGACTTTTACACGTCTTACGTGTTGGAAATGATTATAAATATGAAGCCTCCAAGGGTCTAATTTCTATTTCTAGTCAGAATATCACTAGTGAAAAATTAAATCAGCTTGCTAAATCTATTAGAAGCTCTCATCAAACACAAATAGAGGAGTGTGGTCCTATTAATCTTGGTCCTTTAAGTGTAGAAAATAAGATAAAAACTAAGTATAATAATACTCCTATTACATATAAAATAACAAGAACAATAATTGATCATGAGAAGGGCATCATTACTTCTTATGCTAATATTAGCAGCAGAAACATTGATGATGTTGTTGCAGACATTCTGTCTAAACATATCATTGATGATAGTGATTCTGAAGAAGCTATAAGTTTAGATTCTATTCCTCAACCTATGAGAGATGTAGCAAAAACTTTAGGCATTTCAGAGAAAGAATTACTAGAAGTTGCAGAAGCTTTGAATGAGATTTTTGAACTCTTAGATCCTACTAAGTAATAAATAATAAACAAAACAATAACTAGTAAATAATAAAATTAATATGGCCCCTAAATTTGATCCTATTCATGAATTTCTATTAGAGAATCATAAGGAAGAACATATTACAGTATTTAGCTCTAGGACTGCAAATTGGGACTGGGCTAAGGACATTAAAAAGAGTGAGATTGCCACTAAAGATGGTCTAATCATCTTTGTTGGTAAAAGAAGTAAAGTACTATACATTGGTCAGTCAGAGTTTATTAATAAGTATGTAAGTCTTATTAATAATATTCATGATATACAGCCAACTAAAGTCTATGTTGTCAATAATGAAAATCCTAGCTCTAAAATTATGAATGTAAATTCATATAGAGCTAGGTTTAATCCTATTCACAATTCAAATAGAAATCACAGATTTCTATTTGATAGTGGCAAGACAGTGTTGAATCTAAGTCCTAGATATGAGAAGATTGTAAAATGGATTGTTACTCATCCTGAGTCTACATATACTTCTTTTACAAAGGTATATAATGTTGCAGATATTGCAGGTTTATGTAAAGCATTCTCTTTAATTAGAGTATCTTATAATGACCTAAAAGCTGCAATTAAGGCTAACAATAAAGATATTATAGTTCTCAATAGAGGTCTTTAAACTTTAATCTTACTATGAAAGATTTATATAGTTACTTAGTAAATAATAATCCTCCTAATAGTATCTATACTTTCTCTAGTAAAAAGTTGTTTTGGGACTGGAGACAGGAAATAAAACAACATAAGACAATTTCATTGAAGCCTGCAATTTTAATATTTGTTGGCTTTGATGGAACTGTCTTACATATTGGTTCAACTGAACTAATTAAGACTTACCTCAGAGTTATTAGGAGTTTTGATGGAAAGCATGTTAATACTATTTATATAGTATTAGAGCAGCAAATCAGCCTTATAGCTAAAACTAAAGAGTATAGAAAGTTGTTCTTACCTAATAAGAATACTTATGTTGGTAATGGTAGATTTATTCCTCAAGAGGATGAAAATTGTTTAATTATACCTATAAAAAAGAAGCCTGTAGTTGACTGGGTTTTAGCTAATCCTTCTGCTCCTTTTGATGACTTTATGTGTGTATTTAGAAATGCATCTGCTGTTATTAGTAGCTTATGTACAATGTTTAACTGTGAAGATCATAACCTATCTGAATTACAACATGCTATTAAGAACAATAAGAAAGTTATTAAGTATTTGTAGATATAAATAAAAATAAATAAACATGAATCCTGCAAAAAGATCAAACAAACATGCTGATTTACATATTGTAAATAAATAAATATATGAAGAAGAATCGCCTAGCTGTTATTTTTGTTGCTCTTACAATGAGTACTTTGTTATTGGCTCCTGTATCAGTTGATGCAAAGAGTTATAGTAGTTCTAGAAGTAGTTCATAAAGCAGCAGCCCATCTAGTAGACCATCATCTAGTAGTAGTAGTTTTAAAAGTAGTCCTACTACTACTAATACTACTAGAGTTAATAGTACAACTGACAGTAAAAGACAGACAAGCTTTGGCACTGTTAATAATGCTTCAACTCCTACTAAGAATGTAACTGCAACTTATAAGTCTATGCCTTCTAAGTCAGCCATCACTTCTACAAAACCTTCTAATGCTATTGTAGCAAAAGACACTTATAAAGTGCCCAATCCTACAAATGCACCCACAAAAACAATATATGAAAGCAAGTATGATTCCTTTGGAAAGCTTTATTCAGTTGAAGTTGTAGTTCCTATTGGATATACAGGATCTATTAGTGTACCTCATACTTATTATCCATCAACTATTTCAACATCTCCAGTTGTTGTCTATGATACTGATGGATCGGCAGGTAATATTGTTTGGGGTACTATTAGTGGTATTATTATTCTTATTGTTATTGTTGCTGTTTTTAAAGGAAATTAAACATGCTTATTACTAAAACAATTACTGAAGACATTGGATCTTTTGCCACCAAAAAGGACTATCTAGTTATTGGTGGTGGTGTTCAAAATATTCAAGAAGGTCCTAAGACCTGTATTAATGTGTTGGAAACAACACAGGAAAAGTATGATAAACTACCAGCTAGTCAAGTTTTGAAACTAGCATTAGAAATGGCTGTGGCAGAGTTGGAAGAAGCTTTTAACTATCAACCATTTAATCCTTATGTCTCATCATTATCTTTGCTGCCAACATTAGATAGAAATTATGATGTTTTCATTTGTGCTAGAGCTTACACACCAAATAAAGTTCTTATGTCTTCTAAGACATACACAGTTCTAATAGAGTTTACTTGGAGAGAAAACCTAGAAAAGCTCTGTAATGAGATTTATAATGATCTCTTAAATCAAATGTCTTCTGAAGATATTGAGTTTGATCCTAAATTCTTTGGTGTAGACTTTAATTCCTTTGACATTATGTAAATGACTAAGAAAAAGAAGAGAAATGTTTGGACAAAATATAAAACTCTATATATCATTCCTTATGATAAGTTCTTTACTTATTTAAGTGATGATAATAGAGTTTTTGAGTATAAGGATATTAAACTTGATGTAGATAAACCTAGAATGCAAACACATATTACTAAAAATAATGTTTGTACTTGTGGTTTATCTACAACACACTTTGCAGTGCAATTAGGACATAAACAAACAACTCCTCATATAAATGCTTGGCACTTTAGTAAGGAGTTAAGTATTGCTATCTTAATGACTAGTGATCATATTATTCCATCTAGTAAAGGTGGATCTTTGGTTCAAGTTTTTAGACATATGTAATAAATTATAATGGAAAAAATAATGACAAATTCTAACAAAAACCTTAATGAGTACCCAAATATGAGTGAAGATTATACAAACTACTATGAGTTGATAGTAGCCAGAGCAAATGTTTATAAGAAGACTTCTAGGCTTGAAGCTAAAGGGTTGCTTATGATCTTTGGAGCTGGTGTGATTTTAGCACTGCCAAATATTATAGCAATTGACTTTTTATCTTTTATTAGATCAGTTCTTTTGTGTGTTTTAGCAGTTTTTATACCTATTATGCATGTTCTTCTTGCTAATAGAAAGAAACTATTGAAAGGTTATATTACTAAACCTGACTTTGATGGTCTATTAAATATGCTTTCTAACAAGAAGTCTAATAAGATTGTATCTTCAATTTCAAATATGGTTTTTTGTGGCACACTTGCTTATGCTAGTTACTTGATGTGGATTACACCTTTCTTACTAATTGTTAACTACCTTGCTTGTATGATTACTGTGTACTCTTCTATTGGAATTTGGGCAATTACTCTTGGTAAGACTCAAAGCAATAAAAAGATGCTACAAGAAGTGTTAGCAGAAGAAGGTATGTTGATGAAAGATCTCTTTGATGATGTTGAAACTTGGGTTTTAAAAGAGGCTGAATAAATAATGTTTGATCCTTGTTACACTAGTATCTATGTAATAATTGAAGATCCAAACTATGAATTATTTGATGGCAGATTTAATCAAGAAACTTAAATGCTTATAAACATACCTGACAAGTCCAGATTTGGTATTCTCATTAATGGATTAATTGATGAGAATAAAGAGACTGGAAGGATCTTAACATATAGTGGTGTTGGACCTAGATTGACTCCAACACCCATACTAGTTAAGATGAGCTACATTGCCAAAAGATTAGAACATCAACTCTTTATTCTTTATACTGGTGGTGCTGATGGTGCTGATACTGCCTTCTTAGCAGGAACACAATTCTTTAAAGTGTTCTTACCTAGTAGAATACATGGAGTTAGAACTGCTAATAGACAAGATGTATTTGACTGCACAACATTAGATAATTGGTCTGAAGCTTTATTAACTATTGATAAGTATCATCCAGCACCACAATGTTTAGGCCCATTTGCTAGGAAATTAATGGCTAGAAATAGCTATTGTGTGTTGGGAGAAGATTTACAAAGTCCTGTTGACTTTGTATTAACTTGGACTCCTAATTGTGCTTTAGTTGGTGGTACAGCACAAGGTCTAAGAATAGCTATGGATTATAATATACCTATATTTAATCTTGCTGATGAAAGAGTTCTTGCTGATGTATTGAGAGTTTTAAAGTTAAACTTATTTGATTAAATATATAAGAGAATTTTATTATTGTGTTTCCTTTTTGTTTGTTAAAGTCTATTACTCCTGAACATAACTTTGGAGATTAAATATTAAGGTGTTAATTATGCAAGATATACTTTTGACTAGTCATTCACTATTAACTAGGTTTGAAAAAACAGTAGAATTTATTAATACTAAATTCTCTCATAGAATTATTGAATCTATCTTTATCGATCATTTTTATAGCCCAGAAGGTATTTACAAATACTGTTGTTCTCCTCAAAGATATGTTCTTGAAGAATGGCCTCATATATGAAAACGTTCTTATCAATGAACCCTGAAGACAAATCTATTGCAATTGTATTACCTTTAAAAGGTATTCAAAATGTATATGAGTTAGAGGTTAAATTTGATGATGATCAGCTTGTATTCAAGTATAACTATAACGCTGTTTTAAATAAATGGTTAGATATGTTTGCTATTAAGTTTTATGGATTACCAGTACCAGAATGATATATGTACCTACATTTAACATGTCTTTCTTTATGCCAAATCAAGGCATGTATACAATTGATGCCATTAGAGCAGGTATTAGAACGGCAACAACTAGAGTCTATCCTAATGAAATTAATTTAATTAAGACTTTAAAGATTGGCCAACCTGTTAGATTTGTTAGAACTAATAAAGAAAAACAAGTGGTAGATTCTATCATTGTATTTCTTATATCTTGTAATTTAAGCGACCCTCTTACAGGTAGTTCTTATATTACATTAGACAATAGTATGTTTGATAAAGATAGATTACAATCTAACTATAGAGAGTTTATTGATTCTAGAGAGTTTATTGAGTCTTATTGGCTGCAGGTTGAAGGTTGGGATAGAGTGTTTGCTCAAGGCTTCTTTTCATCTAATAAGGATAAAGAACTTGTTCAGTTTAGATATAGTCTATATCCTCCTAAGTATAAATATTCACCAGATTATATTACTGAATTAAAAGAGGATGAAATCTTCACCTTTGGGTCTAACATTCAATCAAGACATGGTGCTGGAGCAGCTAAACTAGCAGTTGATAAATTTGGCGCTATTTATGGTCAAGCTGAAGGCTTACAAGGACAATCTTATGCAATTATTACTACTGACTTAAGCAAATCATACAGACCTTCTGTTGATATTCAAGTTGTTAAAGATAGTATTGATAAGTTTATTGAGTTTGCCATTAATCAACCTCATCTAACCTTTTTAGTCACAGAAATTGGATGTGGCTTGGCCGGCTTTACAGTTGAACAAGTTGCTCCAATGTTTAAAAGAGTTTTATTAGAATGCATTTCTAATATTAGATTGCCTAAACAGTTTGTTAGACACATTATTGTAAGTTCTATAGAGAGTATGTTATGACCTTCTTATTTTATTCCGCATTATATTTAGGTATTGGATACATTGTTTATAGATTAAACAGAGATTATTTAGATGACATGTTAGCTAAAGATACAAATGTAAGTATACTTTTATTAACTCAAGATTTTATGTATCTTGGGTTTTTAGTTTTAATTACTAATGCTTTTGTAATACTACTTTGGCCCTTGTTTTTGATTGGACGCTTATTTGATTTAATTAAAAGAGAGATATCTTGAATACTTTTTTGTGGAGTGTTTTTATCCTTTTTACTTATAGCCTTATAGGTATACTATTCCTTTTTGCAGTTAGGAAAAGATTAACTAATGGTATATATACAGATTTAACTCTGTTTTATTACAATTGGTCGCCTAAAGTTAAGTCTTTTTATCCTATATATATGAGAAGTGCTGTATTTATATTTTGGCCCTTGTTCTTAGTGGCTTTAATAGTAGATCTAATTATTGAATACTTTAGTAAAAAAGAAGAAGAAGCAATAAAGTACAATAATGAATTAAGAGTACAATCCTTAATTACTTTTTCTTGATACTCATTTTTATTTTAGATATAGTAATGATTTTGTAAAAAGTTATATTAACTTATATCCTAATGAAAAGAAAGAATTGATAGAGTTACTACAACTAATTCAGGACATTGATAAACAATGAGCAATCTAGAACTAAGCCTATATAATTGGCAGAATGATTTAGGATTTTATGAAATTCCTGAGCAGCCAAGTAGAAATACTTTTGTTGTTGGAGCGATTCAAAATAACTTATCTATACACTATAAAGTTGAATTTAGCTCCAACTCAAAAGAGATAAATGTCACTATTAATTATATTGGAAATGGAGAGTTTTCAAGGTTTGATAGAGAATATATTTCAGAAGTCTTTACTATAATTAAAGATATAATTGAAGATACATTAAGTATTTCAATTAGAACCAACTTATTTATGGATTATGTATTTAACAAAGTGCAAAGAGGAACCTCTAAAGTAATTTGTAAGATGTACATAAACATAAAAGATCTAATAAAATTTTTATAAAATAATAAAACAAAATAAGGAATAAATTAATTATGATGAGACATCATACACCAATGTTTGAGTTCAAACATAAGTGTTATCTAACAGATAATAACTCTTATATTAGTAGAACAGTTAAAGAACATACTAAAAGAGGATTAAGTACTATTGTATTAGATCCTACTAAACTTAAGATGAAAGTATATACAGGTACTAATTGCTACTTATTTGATAGAAACGGTGATCCTTTACTTATTAGAAGTGTGAATTCTACAGGCCTAGCAGAACATGGTCTTACTCTTACTATTAGTTCTCCTAAACCTGTTATTGGGCATAGTAAACCTCATCTAGATGACAGATTTAATAAGTATGATGGTAGAAAATTTGCCCTTTTAAATGCCTTAAATAAGGTCATCTTTACAAGAAGGGATAGTAATTTTGAAGAACTATTATTCTATAAAAAGTTTATAAAAACCTTTGAACTTAAGAGCAACATTGATAGTATTAGTTGGGAGTTTGCAGACCTGTGGCAGGCTCTAGTTAACTTAGACAAAGCAAAAGAAACTAATACTTCTATTCATGAAGCTTATAACTATTTGGAAGATAAGGCTAAACTATTTTCTGGAGAAGATTTATTTGATAAGTTTACAGTAGAGCTGGGAAAGTTTATTTCTTCTTGGGATAGTTATATAGATATCTATGGACAAGACCTTGAAGTAGCTTACTTCTCATACAAGCTGTTTCTTAAAGATTTTATTAAAGATAACTAATTAGAGGGTGTCTAACACCCTTATGAACCTTTAGATACTAATTATAGTAGAGTATATGTTTATATTGTTACTAATATAAATAAATACTTATTCATTCATAAAAATGATTTAGATAGTATAGTAGAAACTGAAAGTATGAGACTATTTAATGAAAGTAGCATGTTAGGGTTTACTAGCTTATCTGCTTATGAAGAGCGGCTTGAAACTACAAAGCAAAAGATTTATACAATTAAACAAGAGGAATTAGATGATTATAGTTAATACTTTTGAAGGCCCTATAGCTACAGTAAGCTTAGATGCAGAGAAGTTTGATCTAATTGATACTTTAGAAGGACTTAGCAAAGAACAATTAGATAGATTAGAAGATCAACAATCTGTATTTTCTAAGTGGTTGCATAATCAATTAAAGTATAGATTTAAAGATATTACTTTAAGCACGGATGTAACACATCTCTTAATTAATTGTTGGTTAGCATCTAAGGAATACAATAAAAATAATGCAATTTAACTACGCTTCTACAGACATAGAAACATCTGGACTCAACAAACTCGATTCTTTAATCTTAGAGATTGGAATAGTTTTAGATAATTCTAGAACTAGAGTTAGAAGAGAAGACCTAGAAGAGTATCTATTAAAGCTACCAGTCTTTCATTGCTATGTTAAGTACCCTTTTCCTATTTTTGGTGAGGAGTATGCTTTAAACATGAATAAAGATATTATTAGAATATTAGAAGAAGGAAAGCATCCAGATATTATTAGTATTGAAGAGGTGCCTAATTCTACTGATAAGTTCTTAGGTAAACATTTACAAGTTGGTGATTGGAAAAGTAAGATTATGTTTGCTGGTAAGAACTTTGCTGGCTTTGATAGACCCTTTCTTGACTTAGTTCCTAACTTAAAAGATGTTTTAGATAAGTACTTTATTCATAGAGTGCATGATCCTGCTCAAATGTTCTTTGATCCTAATCATATGGATAAAACACCTAATTTAAAAGAATGTTTAGATATTGCTGGATATAACAAAACAGTTAGTCATACAGCAATAAAAGATGCCTATGATGTTATTAGATCTCTCAGATATGTTTGGGACATATAATAATGTAACGGTGTGATACAATATATTTTTATTTAGTTAAACTGATAAGGTAATTAATAATTATGGACAATGTTTTAGAACCGCCTGATAATACACCTGAAGATAATAATGAAGAAGTAAATAATACTCCTGTTAAATCTAATAAGGGTCTTTCAGAGTTGCCTATAGAGAAACAGTTTACTCATATGATGTTCTGTCAGCAAATACAAAACATTGATTTAGATGCAGCTAAACAACTGTTAGAAGAATTACATATGCTCTATCTTGGTCAACAAGCTTTTATGGTTAAAATTGCTAAGCAAGAGTTCTTAGGAGGAATGTAGTATGCCAGAAGAAGAACAAGTAGTAAATCCTATAGAACAAGAACAAGAACCAGAACAAAAGTGTGGCTCTTGTGGCATTATTCTTAGAAATGGTAATAAATATACCAGTATGGGAAGGGTTATATCTGATGAGCAATTAGAAAATATTTGTAGATTATCTAAGAAGAGAACTGGTTGTTTTAATCAATTAAAGTTGTTAGGTGTAAAAGTTAAAACAAATATTGAATCACCTTTAATAAAAGCAACAAATGATCAGATTGAAGACATGGTTAGAAATGTTATAAGCTCTTTAAAAGATTCAGGCATAAAAGTTGAATCCACAGATCATTTTGTAACCCTAGAATGGCTAAAAGATGGTACAAAGACACAAGTTTCTGTTGATTATAAATACTGTGCTACTACAGTATTAGAGGGCTTAGATGCAAACATCTCTATCTGTATTGAGTTTCTAGATTCTATTAATGAAGGCTATTTAAGCTTTCTAAGACCTGAACTAGTAAAAGGTATTACCTTGTCTGGTCAACACTTTAATGTTTTAGAGGGCAATAATATTGTAGCTACTGGATATTTTAAATAGTAAACACTTCTTACTAGTTGCACATCCTTTAGAAAAACCATGTTTAACATGTAAAGGCTTTTGTAAAAGAAATGTTTCTGAGTATTTTGTTCCTTTAAACTATTTTGATACTTTAAATGAAATAAAAAGATACATAACTTCTTTGAAGATGTGCTTAGATGCTAAGGTTTACTGTTTAGCTCAGTTAAAGATTTTAGTGGGCATAGATAGTAAATTATTAGGTAAAAGCATAAATACTTATATTATTAAAGATTATAATAAAAAACTATTTACTAATCATGGATATTATTTTTATATTGAACAGATGATTCATTTAGAAGAGTTTGTTGAGCCTGAAGTTTTAGAAACATTAGACAAGAATATAAAAAATTATACAGTTAGTAAATATTGGGAAAAGACATACAATGATGTAAAGTATTTATAATACATGTTATAAATATTGAGAAGAATAAATACTGAAAAGTTTTTATTATTATTATGTACAAGTTCACTGTTGTTTAACTATTTTTTATGTTTTTATATTATGATTGAATACTCTTTATTAATATATGTAATAATCTCTTTTATTTTTATATTAACTAAAAGATATAAATGCGCCTTGCTTTGGCCTTATGTACTATGTATGGGAATTATAATTCCTGTACTAGTATTAATAAAACAAATGCAAAAGTTCTCTTTCAAAACTGTTAAATGAATTTAAATTTAGATTTACTATCCACTTTTTTTATCAATTTATTATCTCCATTTGCAATTAAATCTGCACCTATAAAGCCTCCAATTATTTTACCTCCTATTGCTTCTATAGAAGAAATTAGACCTACTAGAAATGCACCAAGTCAATATGTATTAGCCTCTTGGTATGGTCCTGGATTTCATGGAAATGAAACTGCTAGTGGTGAGAAATTTGATGAGTATGCTATGACTGTAGCTCATCCTTCACTACCCTTTGGCACTCTATTAAAAATTACTTATAAAGGCAATAGTGTTATTGCTAGAGTAAATGATAGAGGTCCTTATACTGGTGGAAGAGAAATTGATCTTTCCAGAGGAGTGGCAGAACAATTAGGATTTGATGGTGTTAATAATGTTCAGATTAGTATATTAGATTAATGATCAGTTATTACAATAAAAAAGACTCAGCTTAATTGTGTGAGTCTTTTTTATTGTAATAAAGTATAAGTTTAAGTAAAAAATTAATAAAATAAAAAAATGATTAAGCTGTCCATTCCTTTAGCTCTTGTGCTAAGTGTATTATTACAAGCTCCTGTTCTTGCAGGGCCTGCAGTTGTTGATAATACAAGAGCACCTTCTTTAAATATTCAATCTAATCTACAAACAAATTTAACTAAGATTAGTGATAAAGCAAAGTCTTTTGATATAACAATATACTCAACTAATGTTGTATCTTCTAATAATGCTGCAGAAATGAATGATGTATTAGTAAAGTCTTTGCCTGGAACTAATTATGTCTCTATTGTACTTAATAAGAGTGACAACCCTTTTATAAACAACAGTGTTTCTGTTAATGTTGGACCAGACTTTAGAGACTATCTTTCTCCTGCAGAAATTAGCAAAGATATTGTAATTCCTAATAGAAAAAGATATCTTCCAGACAGACCAACAGAGTTTATTCAAGGTGTTGCTTCAGATGTTGTTACTACTATTATTAATAAGAAACAGCATAAAGCCAATGTAGATTTTATCTTTAATACTCTTATTATATTTATTATTATTGGTGGTCTTATTTCTATTGTTTTTGTAGTTATAAGAGGAATTGTTTCTTGGTATAAAGATACTAAAAAAGAGTATGAAGCTGTTGAAATTGAAAAGGCAAAAGCCGTTGAACTTTATACAAATATTTTAGGAAATAGTAGCTTTTCTGGATATGAAGGAAGAACTAAAGAAGTTGTTGATGATATTAATAACTCTTTAACATTGTTAATTGACAAGTTTAAACTCATTGAAAAGACTCCTACACTTAGACAGGCTCTTCTTAAACCTATCACTTGGGCTGCTTATTTAAATGAATTACAGTCATTTATGTATGATGCAACAAGTATTAAGAGATCAATTGATAATTTAACTTCTAGTATTCTTACTGTAAAAGAAGTTACTAAAGATCCTCTGGCTGTAGTTGATAAAATTGAACAAGAAAGAAAAGACAAAAAAGAAATTGAATATGCTATTCAATTAGTAACTGAGAAGTACAATATGTATAACTTATCATATACTTCTGTTTTACATAATTTATATAAGGATGTTCAAAGATCTTCTACTAAGGAACAATTAAGACAAACTTCAAAGGCGTTTTGTGATGCTTTTGATCAAGAGTCTAAGAACATTATTAGTTTAAAAAAAGTAAAAGATGGATTAAAGTTTATTCATACTTACTTAAGCAATAATACTAATACTTATTATAATCAGCCTATCTCAACGGAGATGGTGAAATTGGCTTTAGAGGCTTTTACAACTTCTATTGCTTACTTGGATTATAATAATATTGAACCCTTTCAACGTTATTTAGATCAATTAACAGTATATATTGAACCTTTAAAAGAGGCTGATAAGATATATGTTAACTTTAATACTTATAGAAATGAGTTACTTTCATATGTAAATAGTATTAAATGTTCTTATGTTAATGAAGATATTGCAACAATTAAACAAAGCATTAACAATGTTGTTTTTATAAAAGCTAAAGACTATTATAATACTTATGAGCCTGCTCTAAAAACAATAGAAAAAGAAATAAAAACCTTAACAGAAAAAGCTGATAAGTTTAACACTAGAGCCAAAAAGATAAATAACTTTTCTGAAGAAACTAGGAAGAATGTTCTTACTTTTCTATTAAGTAAGGGGGATTTTGTTACTTTTGATAGTACTGTTAAACAATATAAATCAGAAGATGATGAGGCCCTTTATTTTGAAGACTTAGAGAAGAAAAGATTAGAAAAAGAAAGACAAAAAAGACAGCAAACAGAAAATACTCCTGTTAATGTTGTAGTAGTTAACAATACATCATCATATGTATATGTTGATGATAATCTATTTAATAGTTCTTCCAACTCTAACCTATTTGAAGATTCTAGTACTTCTTTTAATGATTCATTTAGTAACAGTTCTAGTTCCAATGATTCATTTAGTAATAGCAATAGTTCTAATGATTCATTCGGTGACAGCAATAGTTCTAATGATTCATTCAGTGACAACAGTAACAGTACAAATAATGAATGGTAAACATGTTTAAAGTTTCAGTACAAACAGTATATCCTTCTGTTCATAGTAATGCAGACAACTTAGAGTTGATATCATTAGATGGCAGACAATATGTAGTTCAAAAAGGACTATATAATCCCGGTGATAAAGCCTTAGCTATTCCTAAAGGCGCTCTATTAAACCACCCAGTCTTTCTTAGAGAATGGGGAATGTATTTAAACGGCCCAGAGTCTAATATTGTTGGTAATAAGATATTTAGAGGCAAAGAGTCTGAAGGTATTGTAGTTAGACAAGATCTATTACAAGAAATGGGATTTAATATCAATGACTTTGAATTAGATGTTGATATTAGTAATGTATTAGGCATTAGTAAATACATTCCTCCTATTCCAGATGAACTTAAAAAGTCAGTTGAAGTTTACACAGGAAATATTAGTAAGCCAATTAAACATGATTGCAAATATCCTGTTGTGTATGCTGACAAGTTTACTAATGGTGATAATATTACTATTACTTCTAAGTTGCATGGCACTCAGATTAATATTATTAAGGTTCCTGGTGAAAGAATTGTAATCAGTTCTAAAGGCTTGTGGGATGATGAACTAGTATTTAAACAAGGTACTAATAACATCTATGATCAGGCTTGGCAGAATATGTTTAATGAAGAGTTTACATTAAACATGTTTATAGCTCAGCTATCAAACATTATTAACAATGATGTTAATGATCATGAGTTACAAATTATTGGTGAAGTTATTCCTGCTATTAAAGGTTTTAATTACGGCTTAACTAAGCCAACCTTATACATTTACTCCATCTATGTTAATGGTTATTATATTGATTTAACTCTTCTTAGAAGATTACCTAATATCAATATTGTGCCTGAATTATATAGGGGTGTATATGATGAGAATACATTAGAATTGGCTAATAACTTTGCACAACAACCTGTATGTCCTATTGATGGTATTACACTTAATGAAGGAGTGGTTATTAGTAACAGTAGACATCATATAAAAATTAAGAATGAACGGTTTCTTAAGAAACATAGCTCAGATGAGACTACATAATTATGAACATTGAAGATAAAATTAGGGTGATAAAAATCCTTTTAAATAAGTCAGGTGTTTGTAGATTAAGTGTTTTAGTTGATCTGGCTAGTCTTAATAAAGATACTGATCTTGCTGGAGTTGTTTTATCAAGAATTAAAAGTGATGGTCCTGATGATCTATCATATTTTAATTTTTCTAACTCAGATCTATCAAATAGTGATCTAAGACACTGTGATTTAACAGGAGCTAATTTCACTGATGCAAACTTAACTAACACAGACTTAGAAGGTTGTACACTAATTAATACTGTATTTAAAAACACAATATTAAGAAACACAAACTTTAAAGATACTGTGTTTTAAGTAATGTTAATTTCATAGGTTCTAAGTTTAATATTGTATTAGATAATTTTATTTATTATTTCTAATATTATGTATGTTATTATTTATATACAAAGATAAGTCAGCAATAAAATATAGCGTCCATGCTTAGAATAAAAACTTATCTTGCACAATAATAATATATAAAGATGATTCAGCAATCAATATAATTTTTCAGCTACCATAAATGAAAAAACAATCATCTTGTAAACTTTTCCTAAAGATAGTTCAGCAATTTAAAGTACAACCTGGATGTCATGAGTTCGAGCCTCATAGTCCTCCTTTGGGAGGCTTAGCTCAGTTGGTAGAGCGCCAGGGAATAACAAAACTATCTTGATAATCCCTCTATTAATTTTTTTATAAAGATGATTCAGCAATTAATGTATTCAACTTATAACTGAAAAACACAATCATCTTGATTACATCTTTTAAGAGATGGATCAGCAACTTCTGTATCTAACTTTTAATTAGAATAACAAAAGCCATCTTGTAAACTTTTCTAAAGATAGTTCAGCAACTATAATAATAACACTCTGCTTCATACGCTGACTAAGTTAAAAACTATCTTGTTAAACATCTTATTAAAGTTAAGTCAGCAACTTATTTTCTAGGTTCAACTCCTAAATTGCAGCTTTGCAACGTGGTATAAAAACTTAACTTGTAAACATTCTCTAAAGATGATTCAGCAACCCAAAAATACTTCTTAGGTTAAAGAAAAAAAATCATCTTGTAAATTCTTCATTAAAGATAGTTCAGCTATTTAAAATAATAACAAAAAGGAATCGGCTTGTCATGAGTTCAAGTCTCATAATATTTGTAACAAAGTATTTAGCTCAGCCTGGTAGAGCAGCCGACATATGTTAAAAAAACTATCTTGTAAAACACTGAAGTTAATTCAGCAACAAAAAACATTTCTTTGGTAATAGAAAAAAAATTAACTTGTAATAAAAATATGACATTCTTAAATGGCCTTAAAAGACAATTAAATACAACTCAAACTTCAAATGGAGCAATAACTCCAGCTTCAACTTTAGACTCCAATTTAGATCTATTTGGTAAAATTGGTTCTAGTAGAAGTAATGTTGAACAAGCAGTTATATTATTTCATGCTGCTTATGCAGAAAACCCTGAAACAGCAACTAGAATTCTATTCTATGCTAGAGATATTAGAGGTGGCAAATCTGCTAATGGAGGTCAAGGTGAAAGAGCAGTGTTTAGAGCTATCTTTAAAGAGCTAGCTATTACTGATCCTAATATTGCTTCTAAACTAATCTCTTTAGTTCCTATCTTTGGAAGATGGGATGATTTACTAGTATTAGAAGATACATCATTATGGCAAGATGTACTTAATCTATATGCTTCTCAACTTAAAGCAGATGTTCTTTTACTAAAACAAGATAAGCCCATTTCTTTGCTTGCTAAATGGCTGCCTTCAATCAATGCTTCTAGTACAGATACTAAAAGATTGGCTAAGAAAGTTGCAAGATTCTTGGAAATGACTGATCAAGAATATAGAAAGTTATTAGTAGCTCTTAGAAGTAAAATTGCTATTGTAGAGCAACAAATGTGTGCAAAACAGTGGTCTAATATTAACTATGAACAGGTGCCAAGTAAAGCTGGTCTGATGTACAGAAAAGCTTTTCAAAAGCATGATGAAACTAGATATGCTGAATACTTAGTAGCTGTTAAGAAGGGTGAAAAGAAGATTAATGCTGCAACCTTGTACCCATATGACATTTGTATTCCTGCTTTAGGTAATAGCTATTCACATCAGCCAAAAATGGATGCAACTGAAAGAGCTGCATTAGATGTAATGTGGAACGCTCTACCTAATTACATGGAAGGAACACCTTTTAATGGCTTAGTATTAGCCGATGTTTCAGGATCAATGTATGATAGTTATAGTACTAGTAAAACTAGACCCATTGATGTTTCTGTTTCTTTAGCAGTGTATATTGCTGAGAAGAATACAGGCATTTGGGCCAACACATTTATGGCATTTGACTCTGAACCTAGACTTGCTAAAGTTAGCGGTAATGACTTTTATTCAAAGCTTCAAAGTGTTAAATCTAGTACTAGTTACATGGGTAGTACTAACTTGATGGGTGCTATTAAATCTATTCTTGATGCTGGTGTCAAAAACAATTTGACCCAAGAAGAGATGCCTCAATGTTTAATAGTTATCAGTGACATGCAATTTGATCAAGCTTGTAAAAGTAATAAGAAAACTAACTTTGAACAAATTCAAAAGGAATATAAAAAGGCTGGTTATACCATACCAAGTATCATCTTTTGGAATGTAAATGCATCAACTAATGTCCCTATGACAAAAGATGATGCAGGTACAGCTCTTGTATCTGGCTGTTCTCCTTCAATTCTAAAGTCTATTCTTAATGCTAGATTTCTGACTCCAATAGATTTGATGAATGACTGTATCTATAATGAAAGATATGCACCAATTGGAGAAGTTTTTAGTTAAACCTGTGTTATAATAACAACAGTAGTGAATTACTACAAAAGGTAACGCTGGCCTGTGTTGTTATAGGACTGAAGCCCTTTATAAAGAACTCCCTTATTGGGATTAATACATTATTAAATGTATTACGTCATTTGATAAAAGCTCCTGTTATTGTTTTAGCAGGAGCTTTTATTTTGTTAAAATTAGTAAGTATTAATTTTTATGACTATCACAAAAGTTGTAACAAAAGAAGAGTTATTAGAGCATATTGGTCCTTGGCAACTTCTTTGGTATGCAGTAATAGACACTGAAGTAAATGAAGAAAATGAATATGATTTTCTTTATTTACTTGTTGAATTAGGATGTTATTATAGAATTATTGATGAACAACAAGTTTTAAAACTTGTTGTTAATCTCAATAATCTTTCAAAGGCTGAAGTTACTGAATTAATAAATAAAGTTAGTAATAAGTCAGTTCAAGATTGGCTACAAATACTTAATTATATGCATAGTAACAGATTAATAGAAATTGATAAGATCTGGAAGGATAAGAGTGAGTAATCAACAAGGACTATTTGGTAAATTCATTTTAAAGAAGGCTGATGGCTCTCCTATTGATCCTGAAGCTAAGTATATTGTACTTAGATATGATTCCAAATCTTCTGATGGAGTAGCCTCTAGAAGGGCTATTATTGCTTATGCAAGAGCTATTTCTCAGTCAGATCCAGTGTTTGCTGCTGACTTATTAGAAGAGATGGCTAATGAATCATGTATTGTATTTGCTCAAGATAATTAAGTTTGAACTTTAAGATAAATAATCTTATTTAATTCTTAAAAAATGGCTAAACAATTACCTCAAGTTGAAAGTGCTGTAACAATACTTAGTAAAGTAGTTACTAATGTTGATCAAGCAGTATCAACACTAAGAACAGTTACAGCAGAAGCAGAGAATCTTCAACTTACTATTGAAGAAAGACAGTCAGCAATTAAAACTCTTGAAGTAGAGTTTGCAGAGAAGTTGAGAGCTGCAACAGTTGATCTTAATCTTCAAGTTAGAGAAAACTATAAGAATGTTGTTGATCAATATCTATTAGATAATAAGCTTACTATGCTTCCAGCAGAAGAACTAAAAACTCTTAAAACTGCTGTTGAAACTAATATAGTAGCTAGTAAACAAGAAAAAGAAGCTGCATTAGCAGAGCAAGATAAAGCTTTGTTAAGTCAGTTTACCTCTAAGATTGGAGTAATAAAAGCTGAACAAACAGCAGCTTTGGCAGAAGCTAATGCTAAAGTTTCAAGTCTAATTGATAAAGTTAATTTCTTGGAAACTCAAGTAAAACAACTTCTTGCTCAACTTGAAAGTGAAAGACAAGCTGGTGTTGAAAGGGCAAAAGCCGCACAAAATGTTTATAATACATACAGTGCTCCAGAAACAAGTAAAAGATAATTAGTAATAAAATAAAATATTAATCTGGACCTTAAAAATAAAATTGATGTTATTTCAAGCTTTAACAATGGATTGAAGTTTTCTAAATTAGTTGGAACTAATTTTAGTGAAAGTAGACTTGCTAAAGTTGGCTTTTATCAGGCTCAGTTTATTAATACTTTATTTTATACTACAAGTTATTATTGATAATAACTTGTAGTAGTAATATTGAATAAAATTAAGTTTCACTTTTAATATATAGTAAAATACTTTATTACATAATATAAGAATGAAACTTAATTTTATTATTACTCTTGTAATTATATGTTTAATGTTATATAGTTGTTTTGCACCACCTAATAGATATGATGATGTAAATAACTGTCCAGTAAAAATAAGAGGTCGTGTTATAATTAGATCTCAATGTAAATAAAATAACCCTGACTGGTGGAATGGTAGACACAAAAGACTTGATTAATTTAAAAATTTGAGCACTATTACAGTGATGTAGTATGTGAATCTCCCCTAAACGGTGAAGGCTAAGTATAAGAAATGATCAATCTTTTATATGCTAATACCGTGCCAATTGCTTTTCAATTGAAAAGTTCTAGTGCGTAGAGACTATACAGGGAGTATCTTTTTCATATTGACAAACTTCCCACTAAAAGACTAGGGATAGGACGCAGAAGTAGCTAATTTGCTTATATGAACAAGATAAAGATTGAGTCCAGACCATCAAACATTAACTCTTTTTAGATAACGAAGGTCTAATCTAATGGTAGTGAAAACTATAGTGGTATGAAAATCTTTTATCCTTTAGGATGTGCAGGTTCAAATCCTGTGTCAGGGATTATACTTTAATTAGTATAAACAAAAGGTCCTATAGCCCAATTGGAAGAGGCGGTAGACTTAGAATCTATTCAGTGAAAGTTCAAATCTTTCTAGGACTATATAAAGATGATTCAGCAATTAATACTTTTTTATGCTAAAAAAAAACAAAATCATCTTGTTCTCTATAAATAACCTACATTGGGCAAGCGGTCTATGCCACCAACCTTTCACGTTGGGTATCACCAGTTCAAATCTGGTATGTAGGATTACTCTACTAAGAGTATTATTTTATGTAATTAATAAAGCAAATCAATAACAATAATATGACTGCTAAAAATTGGAGCATTACTGATGAGGAATTGGAAACTCAAATAACTAATGCAAAAGAAGCTACAAAAAAGAGTCTTTTAAATACTGCCAGAGTAAAATCTGTTTATTGTACTAAAACAGATGAGCAAAGCATTGTTGTTAATTTATCTTTAATTAATGGTGCCTTAGTTAGTTTTCCAGTTCATTTGGTAAAAGAACTTAAAGATGCTAATGAAATTAGTTTAAAAGATCAGTGGATTAGTCATTCTGGAGATTCTATTCATTGGGAATCTTTAGACTTTGATATTCATACAGAAGATTTAATTAAACGTGTAACTAGTAATAATAATTAATATGACAGATATTTTGGCTGGCCCAAGAGTAGTAAATATTGAATATGATAAATTTGCTTTTCTATTAACTTTAGTTCTTAGTAATACTACTAAGATTACATTCTCTCCTGAGATAGTTCCTGCTTTGAAACATGCTTCTCATTCTGATCTAGACAAGGTTGGACTAAGTAGCTTGGGTGATACTATTTATTGGAATTCTTTAAACTTTTCTATTCCTACAGAGGACTTAATTAAGTTTGTAACTAATTGCAAAAACACTATTTAAATAACAATAAAATCATGAAAACAATTACTTCTACATATTATAATAAAATTCAACCTCTTCTACAAAGTCTTTAGACAATTAGAAGAAGATGTAATTAATATTAATTTAGAATTAAATTATGATTGGTCTAATCTAGACTTACTTCAAATTCTAAGTAACAAAACAAGTTTAATTGATACTATAAAAGCTAATTTTAAATTAATAGAAGATTTAGAAGTTGCAGAAGAACTAGAACTAGAACTAGAACAAGATGTGTTAAATATTACATCTAAATTAGATTTGTTTTTACATACTTGGCAGATTAATAATCTATTCACAGCTAAGTATGATATTAATAATTGTATGTTATATGTTATAGCAGGAGCTGGTGGAACTGAAGCTTGTGATTGGGCCAAACAAATACTTCAAATGTATTATAATTGGTTAAAAGATAATAACTATAAGTATAGTTTAATTGATATTCAAGAAGGAGATGTAACAGGTATTAAATCAGCCTGTGTACTTATTGAAGGAGATTATTCTTATGGTTATTTAAAGAATGAAAGAGGAAATCACAGACTGCAAAGAGTCTCACCTTATGGTGGAAAGGATAAAAGACATACCTCTTTTTGTGGTGTTGAAGTTGAACCTATAATTGTTAATTCTCAATTAACAATTAACCCTAAAGATCTAATAATAGATACTTTTAGAAGTGGTGGAAAAGGAGGACAAAATGTTAATAAGGTTGAAACTGCTATTAGAATAACTCACATACCAACTGGTATTGCAGTTAAATGTCAAGAGACTAGATCTCAGCATGAGAATAAGCAAAGAGCCTTAAAACTATTAACTTCTAGACTACAACTAATAAAAGATAATGATGAATTTACAGAGCTGCAAAGTACTAAAGAAGGTGTATTAGACACTGGATTTGGAAGTAGAATAAGAACATATTCTATTCATCCATATACCCTTGTAAAGGATGATAGAACAGAATGTCAAACGTCAGATGTATATGGATTTCTGGAAGGTAAATATCTAACAGAATTCATATTAGAAAACTTAAAAATCAAAACTCAAAACTCAAAATAAATAAAATGACAACCCCAACAAATTATACTGTTACAGATGGTTTAGCTCAAGTAACTTTACTTGAAAAAAGAATTTTAGCAGCTATTAAAATTGCAATCTTTGATGTTATTACATATGAAAAAGTTGTTTCTCCAAAGCTAGAAGCTGAGATTAAACAAGCTGAAAAGGATATTAAAGGCGGCTATCAAAGTTTAACTGCTTTAATTGAGACAAGACATGCTATTAAGGCTGCAATTATTAAAGTTAATGCTGGCATTCCTCCAGGTACAGTATTAATTAATACTGTTACTATTCTTGGTAAAGAATATACACCTGCTGAATTAATTGAGAGAAAGAAGAGTTTAGTATTAGAAAAGAATTTACTTCATAAGATGAAAGAAGCTAATCATCAAACTGAGAAAGCTCTTGAATTGAAAAAGGTAGAATATGCAGATAAATTAGAAAGACATATTGCAAATTCAGTAGCCGCTCAAGGTGCAAAAAGAGATGAAGCTTTTGTTGATAAATGCACAAGAGAATTTAGTCCTGCTAATCAGCCTCTTAGACTTGATCCTTTAGGTTTAACTAAAGAAATAGCTAAATATGAAGAGTATATTGATACTTTTGAAAGTGAAATTGATAGAGCTTTATCTAAGTTTAATGCAACTACTTTATTAGAAGTGGTATAATATATATATATATATATATATATAAGTTAAATTAGAATTAGGAATATTAAATACCTAATTGTCTAAATGTCCAGATCTGTTCATATAGTGAAACTTATTATTTTGAAGCAGTTGGCCCTGCTGTCTCAGGGCTATTATAAATTGTAGGATTATACAACCAACTTGATTGGAGCTTGCCGACATAGGTGAGGATCAATTACCCAACTCAAAGTTTAAAGGTTAAAGTTTATAAGCTCATAAGTTCAAAATTCAAACAAGTATTACTCAGGCAGTATATACACTCAAAGTTTATAAGTTTAAATCTTAAAGCTATTTGAAATCCAGAATCAAGGTTAGTGGTGTCTTTAAAGCAACCCTAAGTTATCCTCTGGCTGCTATATGAACATTTTATTTATAATTAAAAGCTGTTGTTAAATAAATAACAACAGCTTTTAATTTATATATATATATATATACTATAAATATATTATGTGGGTTAATGAAGAAATACTTCCAAGAAGAGTAGTTAGAATTATTGATCATCTGTGGCAAGGTTATTTTAATATACATGTCTTAGAAACTGCAAGTACTGTTTGTCTTTGTAATTATAACTTTGCAATAGAGTTTATATCTTATGGGCCAGGTGGATTTAAGTTTGGTGTTGGTGGTAGAAATAGTTATAATAACAGTGTTAATAAGATAGTATGTTTTACTGTTGATAATTTAAAACCCTTTGAATTATTTGCAATATATGTAAATTCTGGATATAAAAGATATGCTCTATCTATGGATTCTGTCATTTCTAAAGAAGATGTAGATGATATGTTAAATCTGTTTTATAAAGAAATAGATATATTAGTTAGTAATAAAAATAAAATAAACTTAAAACAGCTAGAATACAATTTAGATTTTAAAGACCGAGATGTATTGCAGTTCCTTAGACACTTTAGAGAGAAAAATAAAACAGTAAAAAGTTATGAATGGTAGATATATTTTAGTTAAGGGTGCAGTTAATCCTGAGCATCCAGATGAAATTATTCCTTGTTGGGATGAAAGAATTGATTATGTTAAGCGTGCTTATGGTAAAGACTATGTCATTAATAATCAACCAGTATACTTAGTTGATTTAGTACTTGATGTGCAAACTAAAAAATTAACTAAAGGAATAGAGATAAATTTATATCCTGAAGAGGAAGAGTTTAAGGCTGGTGATTCTGTTCTTGTTAAGACTAAAAGAAGCTTGTTTGATTCAAACTCTTTATATATGTCAACTATCAAAGAAGTTGTTTATACTGACTTTGAACAAAGCATTGTTAAGGGTAAAAAGATTGAAGAATATGTTATCTCTTCAATCAAAAAAGCTTATCCTGATATAGTTATTGATGTTGCAACAGTATATTGTATTAGACACTGGCAGACTTATTATTTATTAGAGGATGATACTCTAATTAAATACAGTTCAGAGTTATTCCGTTTGATTGATAAACAAGATGTTTTATCTAGAAATTAATTGTGTAATTAAAAAAAAATAATAAAATTAATGAGATTAATATGAGATTTGAAATTGTAAATAGTAAAGGTAAAGTAGTTACTCCTATTAATAGAGTAATAGAATTACTGGATGATGAAACATTTAAAGTAAGAGTATATAACAATATATATACAAGAGTTCAGCTAGACTTATATATGAATGGAAAGGTTGGTAATAAAAAGGCTTGGGTAAGCAGCCTAATCTTAAGCCCTTTTAGTGGTGGAGAGATTGAAAGAGGCTTAAAATCTCATTCCCAGTTTACTTTTAAAGCTAAGAGAGAGACTGACTTGAGTCAAATTATTTCAACTGAAGAAGATGATTGGGGTCTTGTCTGTGTCAGATTTAGAGATGAATATTTTCAACAAAAAGAGGATTTTTCATTCTCAAAAGAGTCTTTAAAATCTCTTTCTGTGACTAATCGTTCCACTGGTGGTGTTGTTGGTTCTGGTTATAGTGACCAAGAATTTGGAACAACTCATCCAATTACAAAATATGGTAGTTATGATGAAATATTTGCTTACAGATTGCATGAGAAGAAGTATACTTCTTTAGAAAGTGTTCCTAATTATAATTATCCATAACATATGTTTAATACTAGACTGGAGTTAGAACAGAGTATTGTTCTTCTAACTAAAGTTGGCTCTACTTTATATGGTACAAGTGTAGAAGGTTCTGATGTTGATAGAAGAGGCATTTGTATTGCCCCTAAACAATATTATATTGGTATCACCCCAGAACCTTTCTACTTACAGGAAAAGAATCAATTATTTACTGATTCTGAGCCTTGTATGTATCCTTATTTAACAGGCCAAGATAGTAAGATCTTAGAACTTACAAAGATGATAGAACTGCTATTACAGAATAATCCAAACTGTTTAGACTTACTTTATAGCCCTGAATATGATGTATTAGATCCAGTTATTTATCCTCTAATTAATTTTAGAAATGCCTTTCTATGTAAGACAGCAAGATGGTCTTACGGTCAGTATGCTAAAGACCAAATTAATAAGTGTAACACTCATAGAGGGTGGTTATTAGAATATAATAAGAACCCTAACTTTTTTAATGAACAACCTAAACCAGAAGATTTTGGCCTAGATGAGAATCTATTAAGAAAAGACTATAATATGTTTTTAGAATTATTATATGTCTTATTATTAGATGCTAAAACATTTCATCTAGATAGAGAGCCAACCTTAGAAGAGCTGTTTAGTAAGGTGGACTATAAAGGTCTGCTTATAAGAAACTATGTTCCAGATGAGGTTGAACAGTATGTTGGCTATTTAGTCAAGGCTGATTCTAATTATATGGACTATCTTAAGAGAACTAAATTGTATCTTAAGGAGTTAAATAAATATAAGAACTATCAATCCTGGAAGGCTAATAGAAACTCTAAGAGAGCTGAACTAGAAGCTAAGGTAGGTTATGATGGTAAACACCTTAAACTATAGTATAATAATATTATTGTTTATTATATAGTTTATGCGTTTACACAAAAAGGGTTATTTAACTAAAATTGAAAATATCAAGAATGAATTTATGTTAGTTTCAGAAAAACATGAAGATCAATATCTAAGTAATACATTCTTAAAAAAATAATGGCTATAATTATTTACTTTGTGCTATACAAAGAACTGGATTATCATTTAGTGAATTTTTAACTTATATAAATTATGAGATTAAGTTTACACCTAAGAATTATTATAAAGATATTAATAATGTAAATACTGAAATATATAAGTTAGTTGATAAGTATGGGTATTTTCCCTTAGATCCATCAATAATAAGTATAGAACATAAATCTCAGTTAGTATCATGTTTACCTAAATTTCATAACATAACTCTAGTACAACATTTAAAAGCATTAAATTTATATGTTAAGAATACTAAGTCTTGTCTTGAAATATATGTAAAATCATTACTTGATAAATTCATATTAGATAAAAACTTTATTGATAATGGAAGAAAACAATTACTTGAAAAAGGTCTTTTACTAAAGAATCCTGAAACTAATATGTTTTTAGAATTAGATAGATATTATTTTGATGCTAAAGTAGCTATAGAAATTCAAGGTCAACAACATTATAAAGAAACTAAATTTTGGGATAAATCTAGACTAAATGATGTTAGAAAAATTGATCAGATTAAAAGAGAATTGCTAAAAGAACAAAATATTCATTTAATTGAAATACATTATCAAAGAATTGGTAAACAAACTATATATGATCAGTTAGAATACTCTGGGGTGTTAAAACTCTGTGAAAAGGAGAAACTCTTTGAATAAAGACAATTCCTTACCAAGCTATATTTGAAAGAATGTAGAAAGGTCTAACGACTAGATATGAGGCTAAGGAGCAATCTATGCCAATAAAATTATCCAAGAGCGCAGGGGAACGGTTTATCTAATATAAACACGAAGAAATAGTCTGAACTATATGGTGACATATAGAATTATAGGATAAAGAGCCTATAAGATAACAAAATTGGGACACGCTGTAAGGCTATATACTATGGCTTGTGAGATAGTTGAAAGTCAACAAGTCTTAGTTGACAGAAAGGCTGTTGGTGATGTTGACTATTTGAAAGCTATTAGACAAGGTAATGTTACATATGATGAAATATTAATTTATGTAACACAACTAGAAGCTAGATTAGAAAAAGCTTTTATTGATACAAAATTACCAGAAAAACCAAACACTAGTCTTATTAGTGAATTACAAATACAAATAATAGAAAATTACTCTTTTAAAAACTAAATGAAGATCAAAGATTTACTAGCTAATATAGATAACTACTCTGATGATGACAAATATAAGTTAATGTATTCTTTATTTTCCATCAGATCTGTAAATGAAATACCTCCAGATGTGTTCCAAATTGTAAGTGCATTTATGTTAGTTATTGCATTAGCTGATGAACAAGAGGGTCTTAGTATAAAAGCAATAGAAGCAACTGAAATACTTTCTTTAATGACCTGCCAACTATTAGCCTTATCAGGTCATTTAAAAAATATTCCTGCTCTGCCTGAGGAAGATATAAATAAAGTAACAATTCCTACTTCTTTACCAGAGAACTGGGAAGACAATGTTTTAAAAGGTTATAAAGCTCATGCTAAAGAACTAGAGAAAAGAGAATTATTTCTTGAAGCGTTAGCAAAGCTGTCTAAGAATAAAGCTATTCTAACGGCAGCTAGTAACTTTGTTTATTATCAAACAAAACACAATCTAGGAGAGTCTGAAGAGGTAGAAAGGAATTTAGGATTAATTAATTTAATTAAACTTTCTATAAAAGAGCAGATTGTTATTTATCTTAAAGATCTGCTAGATAAATATTTTAATATTAATTTAATTAAGTTTCTATCAGAAAATACTGAAGCATTTATCAGTATTTATGCAAATGACAGAGATTAGAGATATAGGTGAAGAGTTAAGATGTTTGATATTAAAACATCTTAACTCTGTGTTTTGTGCTGATTGTGATTGTGTAACTGACTTGCACAATGGTATTTTAGCTATCATAGAAACTAACTTAGAAGATAGAGTTATTGTTGATAAAAAGACAATAACTTTAAATCTTGAGTTCTCCTTCAATAAGAATGATCAGATTGTATTAACAGTTATTAAATAGTAGGTAAAAATGTATGATTTGTACAGTAACAAAGCCTGTATCAAGGAGTAAAAAGCAATATAAAGTAGTTCTAACTAAAAGAAGAATTACAGCTTTTAAATGTAGGAAATGTGGTGAAACAGATGAAGATATTGCTGAGAATTATTGTGGTAATGGTGGCTGTCCACATAGGAAATAATAACTATGGCAGCTTGTTATCATAAAAATGACTTTGACACTGATGTAAAAAGATTTCTTACTTTTATTACATCAATTTCTTCTTTCTTTGAAAATAAAGATTTTGTAGAGTATTTTTATAATAAAAATATTTATATTAAATATACTACTTGGACAGGATCTTTAGAAAGAAGAATAACCTTTTATACTGTCTATAAAGAAAAATCAGTTCATCTATTTAGAATTGATTATAATGTTTCTAATGAAGTCTGTACAATATTTAGTTCCTTTGATAATTCAAAGGATCTAATTGCGGCTTTAAATTTCTTTAATGATGAGATTAATTCTTTTTTAGTATCAATAGATAAAAGAATATTAGAGCAAAGACAACAAGAACAAGACTTTGAATCAGAAGCTATAGAAGCCTTTAAAATTATTAATATTTTGGATAAAAGTTAGTTATGTATAACAGTAATAATGATGGTGTAGATCATATAAATATCTATTCTCAAGGTAAAACAGTACTAGGTTGTTTTTTATCCAATTGGTATAGATATCCTATTGTTCTTGGGGGATTAGGCAGATTTGAATCAGTTGAAGGCTTGTGGTATTACATTAGCACAAGAGATGAAAGATTGAGAAATATGTCTGGTTTTGCTGCTAAGAAGTTAGGCAAATCTTTACCAAAAGTTGTAGATATTTCAGATGATCTGTTTAAAGAATGTATTAAAGTTGCAATCAAAACTAAGATTTGTGGCAGCCCATTTCACATTCAATTTGTTGAATCTGTTTTACCATTTGATCATTATTATGTTTTTAGTGGCAAACAAGTAGATGCTGGTCATAAATGGATTGTAGAATATATAACTCATTTAAGACAGCAGCTTAAGGATGATCTAAACAGGGGAAATATTAAAATTGTTACCTGATGATATTGAATGGGTAAATGATGAGATATTAGTCATTAATAATAAATATAAAGCTAAAGTTAAAGCTTTAGGATTTAATGAAATAGAGTTACCTAGCTTAAAAGAAAGATAGTGTAATCTTAAGTTTGTTTATTAATAGTTAATTTTGTTCTTAATATAAAACAATGATACCAGTTGTACAAGAAGAGTTTAAGTCTAATTTAAAACAGAGTTTCTTTTCTATAGATGAAAGTCAAACTGCTTTAATATTAGGCATTCTAAGAAATAATATTTATACTAATCCATTATTGGCGGCTTTTAAAGAAACGTTCTCTAAAAATATTATTATATTTAAGTAAATAAATAATATAAGACAGTTGGAGCTTTAAGAAGTAATTCTTATTGAAAAATCCTGTGAATTGCTGGAAACCCCTTACAAGTATTCATAAATACTTAAGTCGAGGCAATCAGCAGCAAAGCTTATACAGAAATGTATTTGAATGTTCAGAGACTATCTCTTAGATTAAATAATCTATTATGTTATAAAAACATAACGAGCCTAAGTATTTTTTATAATATATGGTGATAAGGAGACAAGAGCGCAGGACATCCTAACTAATTAGGATGATGATATAGTCCGAACTTTATAGAAATATAAAGAAATAAAGGATAAAGAGCCTTTATGATAACAAATTGAACGCATTAGATGAACATATAAAGCATGATATTAAAAAACCTATAGATATATTTCTACCTAATCATTTTGATAATCATCTTGTTATTAGAGATTATGCTAAAGGTCTAAGTAGGGACTTTATGACTAATTATTATACTAAGGTTGGTTACTCAACAAAGTCTAATAGTAATGATCTATTAGGTGGATAAACATATATAGTTGATGTTTAACTATGTATTTTTTGATATAATTAGATAATAAATTTATTATCTAATAATGAAATATACTGATGAGTTTAAAAGTATTGATACTCCAAATAAAGCTTATTTACTAGGTCTTATATATAGTGATGGAACTATTATAAATAATATAGGACAACAATATGCTTGCAGAATAAAGATTAATGATGTTGAATTATTATATAAAATAATAGATGTTTTCCCTTTCTTTTGTGCCCCTAAAAAGTCTAAAGATGAAAAGAGTTGGTATATCTATTGTTATAGTAAACAATATGTTATTGATTTAATGAGTCATGGTTTAGTGCCAAGCAAAAGTATAAAAAATATACATCTTTTAGGTAATCCTGGTATTTTACTATATCCAGGAGATTTCTTAAGAGGTGTTTTTGACGGAGATGGCAATGTTTATGTAGATTCTAATAATAATAAAAAAATTACAATTTATGGAAACTGCGCTTCTTTCTTTAAATACTTAATTGGAATATATGATGAATATGATATTAGATACAGTTTGGTTTCAAGAAGAAATCAATATGAACTAAAAGTAGGTCGTCAAGCTAGTATGATAAATATAGTTAATCTAATGACAAATAATGATGCTTTATATATGCAAAGAAAGTGGGATGTAATAAATAATCTTACTTGGAAATCAGCACATACTAAAAATAATCAGTATAACAAAAAACCATGTCCACTTTAAACTGGATGAATTGCTGGAAACCCCACTAATTAAGATTAAGGGCAATCAGCAGCCAAGCTCTGTAGGAAAGAGAAGGTTCAGAGACTATCTATATTATTTTATATCCACACCAAGAGTGTGAAAAGATATGTTAAAAACAAAAGAAAACATTTCAATATTGATGGGAATTATTTTTGGAGATGGTTGTGTTGCAAAACCTAGTCATGCTTCATTATCTGGTAGATTAAGTATTACTCACTGTCTAAAACAAAAAGAATATTTAGAGTGGAAAGCTAATTTAATTAGAAATATCTTTCAATCTAATATAAATGTTAGACAAATAGTTAATAATGGATATCCTGCCGTTGTCTTAGAAAAAGGACATAAATATTTTAGAGTTTTACATAGATATTTATATAAAAATAAAGTAAAAACTATACCTCTTAAAGCTTTAAATAGACTAACTCCTATAGGATTAGCTATTTGGTGGATGGATGATGGTTCTTTATATCCTAAAAAAAGAAATGGCAAGATACATGCTTGGGAATTAATTCTTAGTACTTATTTATCAAAAGAAGAAAATGAAACAATAGTTAAATATTTTCAAGATAAATGGGATATTACTTGGAAGATAACAAAGCATAAAAATCTATACAGACTAAGAATGTCTACTAAAGAAGGTAGAAGATTCTTAGAAATAGTAAGACCTTATGTTAATCAAATTGAATGTATGAAGTATAAAGCAATAAATATATAGTAAAGCGTCCAGCATTAACTATTTTTATAGTTAATGATGATATAGTCCATGCTTGTAGTAATACAAGATAAACATGTTGGTCTAGGTAGAATGTCTCCTTTAGCATATACTGATATGTATGTGGTAATTAGTATTACAGAAGAAGAAGAAGGCAGAGTTAGATGTGAATATGTAATATCTAAAGACAATAATAAGGTCTTTTGTTCATTGCTATCTAAAGAGAAAACAACTCAAGATACAGGGGTAGAGATATCTTTTGAGATTAAAGAGAATGATGTTATTAATATTTGTAGATATGTAACTAATAATACTAGATATTTATATAATGTTTTAGTTGCAGTTGATAAGGAATTAGTTGTCCCAGAACAAGTTATTAAAGAAGGAAGACATTTTAAAATTGTTAGAAGTGATACTTATCCTAATAATTTATTTGGCTTGATTGGCGGCTTACCTAATAAAATAGAGCTATCTAATTATAAAGAAGTTTTAAATTCACAAGACCTAGATTACTTGTCAAAAGTCAATACAAATAAAAAGTTTATATTTGATATTGAAATTGGTAGAGTTGATCAATCAGCAGATAAAGATATACAATTAAGTCAGAAGACTAAAGTATATATTGCTGAGTGTTTGTCTAATATTGTTGCAGAATATAAAGAATATGTAAAAGAACAAATGGAAATGTTTGAACATTGGGATGATGTTCAATCTTTCTTATCAAGTAGTAATTTACTCTTTGGGCCAATTAAGTGGAAGGATAATCCTATATCTTATAATAGCTGGCTAAAAGAAGTTATATGTTTTAATAAGACAAAGAAGGGGAAGGGGAATATAATTCAATGTAAGAATAAGTATCATTACTTTAATAAGACTTATACTTATTATTATAATGATGTATCTTATGCTTTAACTGTCAAAGCTTTAAGTAAATACATTCCTGCAGAAGAACTAGAAAACACCTGTTTAGTTAATAATATTGACAATAAAATATTTAATCTTAGACTGCTTTCTAGTGTTATTCCTAAGGTAGATCTTGAGGTTAAAAAGACAACTAATACTACTAAAAGAGTATCTATTAATGCTAAATGCAATAGATTGTCAGCATATCCAGGAGTATTAGGTAGAGAGTTAAATATTGATACTAATAAAAGTTACTATTATATTTCTAAACAAGTATATAACTTAAGCAGTTTTTACATATTTAAACATGAGCTTATTGACTATTGTAATGAAGAAGATATATATGTTGTTAATGATCCCTCTTTAGTAAAGCATTGTTGGAAAGATTTAATTGAAGAGATACAGCAAAAACTAGCTGATAAGATTGACACAAATTATTTTATATATTATTCAAGAATATACGGTGGATCAACACTACTTCATTTAGAAAATAAAGACTTATTTATTAGAGAAAATCCAGATAGTATTATAACCTCTTTATTTTTAGAGTCTAATAAGTATACTCCTTATTTGCATAAACACTACTTACTTAAAAATCTATATCAGGCAGGTTTAATAAAAATAAAGAAGGCTGAAATAGATTTATTAGATTTAGTGGCAAAGATTAAACAAACATATCCTTTAATAGAACAAAGTATTAAAAACAATAGTTCTCAAAATATATTAATGAGTAATTATATTAAGCAAACAGATTATTACAACAAAAATCAAACTAATGTCTAACATCGTTAACTACCTTATTTTTCCTACTACATTGTCTGTAATTGTAAAAGGAAAAACTTACACAATTAATAGAGAAGATGCTAAGTATGCACAAGTATTAGAATTAGCATTAAATAATGAAGAAGAAGAATTATATAAACTTTTAAATGTTACTAGTGTTATTGCAGAAAATTTAGGCATTGAGATTACTAATGGATTAGTTACTTATAATGGAGAGAATCTTCCAAAAGCTCTTAATAGAATGATTATTACTATGTATGAGCAAAGACTAACTAATATTCAACCTCTAATTAACTTTTGGAATAAGTTAAAGCTTAATCCTTCTTATAGACCTTTAAACTTCCTTTCAGAGTTTATAGAAGCTAATAATGTAGTTATTAATGAAAATGGTAACTTAATTCTATATAAGATTGTTGGTAGAACTAAAGAGAAAGATGTATTTCTTGATTTGTACACTCATACATTTAAACATGAGTTTGGTGTTCCAGTATCAATGCCTAGAAACAAGGTAGATGATAATATTGATAATACTTGCAGTGAAGGGCTAAACATGATGGCCTCCTATTAAGTAATTAATAGGTAATAAATCCCGCAATATCAGTGAAAATCTTTTGCTCATTAAAGTAATATTTATATTACATATAATATACCCATTAATACATGGATACTTATATGCTTAAATATAATCAAGAAACTTTAAATGAAATAATTAAATTAAATTTAGAAGGTTTTTCTTTAAACGAAATAGCAAATCATTATGAGACTTGTTATCAAAATATTCAGTCTTTATTAAAGAAATTTAATGAGAAATTGCCTATTAGTTGGCCTAAGAATAAAGAAGTTGCTCATGACTTTTTTGATAACATTGATAATGAAATAAAAGCTTATTTATTTGGATTCTTTTTAGCAGATGGATGTGTATATGATAAAAATAGAATTGGTATTTGTTTATCAAACATTGATGAATATATTATTGATTTATATAGAGATTATATATATCCTAAAGGTTTAAAAAAGATACTTAATAATACAAAAGGCGCTTTAAATAGAAAACCTCAAATAATATTTAGAATTAATTCCTTTAGAATTGTAAATGCTTTAGCAAAATATGGAGTTGGTCCTAGAAAAACATATGCAGATATTGAAATTCCAAAAATAGATAATGATTTGATTCATCATGTTATTAGAGGTTATTTTGATGGAGATGGCTGTATTTCTTTTAGAAAAGCAACAGGACTTGCTAATATTATAATTGTTAATGGGTCAGATTCTATACTAAAAAGCATTGCTGAATGTTTACCAAAAACAATAAAATCAACAATGTTATATAGAAAGACTTGTGCTACTTTAAATATAAGAACTCAAAGTCATATTATTGAATTTGGTAATTATATTTATAAAGACGCTAACTTTTATTTACAAAGAAAGAAGGATAAATTTAATTTAATTAGGACAACACTGAGATAATTATATAGAATAAAAGCTATATAACATCGCAACGCATAGGTATGGTGAACCCTGTAAAGGAATATAATCCAGAGTTTAAAAAACTTATTAGTAATATTACTAATCCCAAGAGTGCGGGATATCCTTAATTATTAAGGATAAAGATATATGCTGAACTATATCAAAGCAATAAGATATAGAACTAGAGGATAAAAAACCTTTAGGATAACAAAATTGACATGTTTGTTGTTGGGGCTATATACCTCATTATGGTAATGCTGTTTCTGAAAGAGATGCAATTATTCTAGTTGAAGTTGATCCACAAGACATTGTGGCTATTCCTAGAGATTATAATAATAGTAAGCTAAGAGTCTGTAAGTATATACCTATTTCAGAGTATAAGTTTGCTGAGGGAGAATTAAAGGATGTTTTATTTAAAATCTCTGAAGAAAATCAAAATGTAAGATCTAGTTCTAATACATATGATGATCAGAATGATTGGGACTGGGAAGAGGATGAAGAAGATTAAATTTATATAAACAAATGAAAATAAACTTGGTTGTTGGCCTGGGTAATCCAGGCCAACAATATATTAATAATAGACATAATGTTGGCTATAAAGTAATTGATCAACTAATGTCTAGCTATGGTGTTTGGCATTCTATAGATTTCTTTGATAAGCGCTTTGAAGGTATTATTAGAGTTGGTTATACTAAACTAGTTATATTAACTAAACCTACTACTATGATGAATAATAGTGGGTTATGTGTCTCAGCTATCTGTAAAGAATTAAAGATTAATCCGTCTAATATACTTGTTATATATGATGATATAACACTTCCTTTAGGTACTATTAGATTTAGAGAGAAGGGACGTTCAGGCGGTCATAATGGTATTAAAAGTATCATTGAAGAGCTAGGAACTGAAAGCTTTAATAGGTTGAAGATTGGCATTGGAAAGCCTCTTAATGACACATCTATATTAGATTATGTATTAGGAGATTTTACAGAATCTGAAGATATAGAAACCGTTATAAAAAATGCAGAGTTTATTACTTCTAATATATTAGATGAAGTTATAACTCAGGGTGATACTTTTACTTGTAATACAAATGTTCACCTTCCTTAAAAATAGATTTGATTTAAATTAGAAAATAAATAGGAGTTTTATGATGTTTAATAAAAGAAAGTTGATGAGAAATCTTGCAAGTATTATGGACTTTCTAACATATAATAGATATGTTAAAGTTGTATATCTATTGTGGCTGGTTCAAACAGTTTCTTTGTTTATTATGTATCTAGTTACAAGAAATCCAGTAACATATAGCATAGTAAGCTTAATTTGGTTTTTTATTGTACTTTATATTATTGTTACAGATGGCTGGACATCCTACAAGGATTCCAAATACATTAAAGAGCTAGAAGATAAACTTTGTGCCTTAAATGATCCAGAGCTAAAGATTGATTTGGCCGCAGTATGTCACAACATTTGGTCTGAAGATATTGGAGAAAGTTCTAATAATCCTGTAGAAAATAGCAGAGCTAGTGTATGTTATGACTCTTTAACACCAGAAGAAAAAGAGGTCAATCTAAAGAAGGCTTCATTGATTTTAGATACTGTTAAAAACTATGTCTAATTGTCCTATAATGAAGCGTCTTAAAGAGAATTATGAGGAAAGACAAACTCAATACTTATTAAGAAGAATACCTGTTATTGGCAGGCTTGATGGAATTACCTTTAGTTCTTATACTGCTGAGTTAAAGGATAAGTTCAGTCCTGAATTTATGGAAGTAATGGATGAAACTGGCATTTTCTTAGCTAAGTTAATGCAGGGTTGTCAACTGATATACATTCAATCTGATGAGATAAGTGTCTTTCTTCATGATTATAAAAACCTTCAATCACAAGCTTGGAGAAATTATAACCTTAATAAAATGCTCAGCGAAAGTGCAAGTGAAGCTGGTGGTAGATTTTGCTTAAGTAGTTGGAAGATTTGGGGTGATAAAACACCTAAAATTGAAAACCAAAAGTTTGCAAAGTTTGACTCCAGATTTAATAACTATCCAGAAGCTGAGGTTAATAATTACTTTGTTGCAAGACAAAGAGACTGTATTAAAAACAGCATCCAAGCTTTAGGACAAACTCTATATAGTCATAATGAACTAGATAGAAAGAATATGTCTCAAGTGCAAGATATGTGCTTTGAGAAAGGCTATAACTGGAATAATTTACCTGTTAGTTATAAAAGAGGTAGATGTATTATCAAAGAAACTTACATTCATTGTTATGTTGGAGATAAACCAGTTTATAGATCTAGGTGGGTTGTTGATAATAACATTCCTGAGTTTAGTAAAGATAAAAACTATGTTGAGCAGTACTTAGCTGTCAATTATTAAATATGTGGAAAGATATTAAAGAAGCTTCTGGCTGGATTGCAGTAGCACTTGTTATTACTTTTGTTGCAGTTCATTCAGTTTATAAGGATCTAACAAGTCCTTTAACATCAGCTCAATTACAAGAGATAAAGACTAAGGTGACTGCTTATAATCTAACATTTGTTAGTACTTTAGATAAAGAATGGTTAGGCTGTGGTAGTGGACATACTTATAGAGTGCCAATTAAAGTTACAAATACAAGTGGCGCAGTGCTTATTATTAACTATTGTTCAGGCAGTCTATTTACTCCCAGTCAAATTAAGATCTAATAATAAATAATGAATGATAGTTTTATTAAGTATGTTACTTGTTGTAAACTGTGGTTAGAGTTTCATAAAGACTCTAACCTTGCAGGTTTACTTAGATATAAGTTAACTGATAAAGTTTATTATAAATTACTACAAGAGTTTAACTTAATTAGTATAAGATTTAATACCTTAAGTAATAAAGAATTGTTAGATGATAATGACTTTGAAATAATTAATAATGAGGTTATTAAATATAATGACTTCTTTGATATTATGTCTATTATTAAGTCTGTAATGGAAAATTGAGCATGAATAAGCATAATCAATTAACTCTAAAAAATATGTATCCTTAATAGTAAAAGAGAATAGATTATTATGATTAAAAGACATCTTAAACGTCTTGTTAACTTTATTGATGGTCTTACTTTAAATCAAATACGCTTTGGCATGTGGTTTATTGTTGGATTAACAGCAATTTGTTTATCTCCATTTATGACAGCAAAGCTTGTATCTCTACTTTATTTTGTTTCTGGCTTGATAGTTCTTGTTTGGTCCTTTAGTTGGTTATATGAATAGATATATATGAGAACAACAACAAAAACTTCTCAGATAATTGAAATTGAAGCTGACAGGCTAGAAATAATAAAAAACACGGATAGACATGATTCTTTAGAAGATTTTACATTATCTTTTGGTGAAGAAAATAATGTTGTTAATATTATACTCAATGAGAGCTTTTTTAAACTTCTTCAAGAAAAAATATCAAAGATTAAATAAGAAATATGTATGAACAACTTCTTGCTCACTTAGTTGGAGATTATGTTTTACAAAGTCATAATATGGCTATTAATAAAACTAAATCTAACTGGTGGGCTGTATATCATGGAATTATGTATAGCCTTCCTTTTATATTTATAGCTAGTCCTAATGCTTTATTTGTAATTGCTTTTACACATGTTGTCATTGATAGATTAAGATTGGCCGTTTATGTTACTAAGGCTAAAAACTACTTATTTGGTGGTTTTAATCCACAATCATTAGAAGAAATTTATCCACAGGGTACTCCAGAATATATAAGCTTCTGGTTATTAATTCTTGCTGATCAAACTATGCATTTACTCATTAATTACTTTAGTATCTTATATCTAAAGTAATACAATTAATCAATTATAAAAATAAAAAAAATGAAGTATTTAACTCTTTCTGCTTTGGGTGTTGCTGGTTTAGTTGTTATTGCTGCTGCAATTGGATCTGTTGCTACTGTACAACAAGGTACTGTGCATGTAAAATATATTTTTGGTGAGGTTCAGCCTCAAATTCTTGTTCCTGGTGTAAACTTTGTAGTGCCTTTTATTACCGCTACAAAGCCTGTAGATGTATCTATTAAAGCTCTACCAGAAAGCTTTTCTGGTTTAAGTTCTGATGGTCAAAAAATCACAATTACAGCAACTTCTACTTATAATGTAAACCCTGCACATCTTGCAACTGCAGTAAAGAACAACCTTCTTATTACTGGTGATCTTGCTAAAGATGCTGCTTATATTGATGCAACAGCTCTTGAGCCTTATTTGCTAGCAGCCGTGAAACAAGTAATCTCAAAGTATTCAATGACTCATATTATTAATAATCAGGCTGCAGTTTCACAAGAAATTATTGAACTTATTAATGTTTCTCTTGCTAATCAAGCTATTATTAATCTACAGAATTTGGCAATTACTGGTATTGTTTTAGATCCAGAAGTTCAGGCTTCAATTGAAGCTAAAGCTATTGCTACACAGGAACAAGAAGCAGCAGTTATTAAAGCTGAGACTGCTAAGATCTTGGCTCAACAAAATAAGATCTTGTCTGATTCTTTAACTCCACAAATTCTAGAACAAAAAGCAATTGAGAAGTGGAATGGCAACACTTTTGTGTTTGGTAATAGAACATCTAATACTCCTATTATCCTTCAAGCT
>Ga0315903_10000990_pt1 | contig 42993 bp, 35 predicted proteins | sample LakEriMetagenome_7_FD_203524 | JGI IMG/M metagenome (GOLD analysis project Ga0315903, IMG submission 203524) | Freshwater fungal communities from buoy surface, Lake Erie, Ohio, United States - Buoy 2 MA119 | ecosystem: Environmental > Aquatic > Freshwater > Lake | place: USA: Lake Erie, Ohio... | reverse complement strand
TGAGTACCTTGATCACCTACAAGACCTTGATCACCTAAAAGACCTTGGACACCTTGGATACCTTGATCACCTAAAAGACCTTGGACACCCTGATTACCTTGTGCTCCATATTCTCCACTAAATCCCTGAGTACCTTGAGTACCTTGAGTACCTTGATCACCTAAAAGACCTTGGACACCTTGAGTTCCTTGAGTTCCTTGAAGTCCTTGAAGTCCTTGAGTTCCTTGATCACCTTGAGATCCATATTCTCCACTAAATCCTTGAGTTCCCTGAGTTCCTTGGAAATTACTTAAAGGACCTTGTATTCCTTGTGTTCCTTGATCTCCTATAAATCCTTGAGTTCCCTGAGTTCCTTGACCACCAAAAACTCCCCGAATTCCCTGAACTCCCTGAAGACTATTAGCTTCTCTTGTTGCTTTAAGTGATGGAGAATATCCAATAGTTACTTTGTTAATTTCTTGGTGTGACGAAGTTGTCGCAACAGAAATTTGTGCGGATGATCCAACAACAATATTATAACCAGTACTTCCAAGAGAAACTGAAGGCATTATAGGGATTCTGTGGGATTTACTATCACCATACCATCCACAACTTTTGTTTTTTTGCCGATGGAAGAAATGACAATTACATCATAATAATATCTTCCAGGACTCAGACTAGAGGTAATTGTATTTGCAAGAGAGACAACTACCTGTCCAGCAGCAGAAACAATTCCTACATTAAAAGATGTAGAAGAAATTGATTCTGGGTGTTTTTTAATCTTTGATACTCCACTATGGCCAGTCAAATCCAAAGGAGATCCGTCAGGGTTATTGACAGTAAAAACTTCTTGATAATCTGTACCCTTCTCTATGACAATATTGACTGACGGAACTGCCATTTCCTTAAATTATTCTTTTAGTTATTTATTTAATAATAAAAAAGAATTATTTAATACTTTTAAGAATCAACTCAATCCTGAACCAGAAATCACAAACGTAGTTGTTATTCCAGAAACACAAAGTATGTTACATACTCCATATTGAGCAAGTGTTCTATTTCCACTAGATGCTGTTCCAGCAAGACGAAGTATTACATTTGTTCCTTGAGTGATTGTTTGATTGGAACTAGAATTATTAAAAATTGCAACGGTGTCTCCAGTAGAGAATACACCTGCAGGCACAGTAACTCCTCCAGTAGTAATCGAAATATGTTTTCCAGAATCAGAAACATCTAAGATATAAGCAGAAGTTTTTGGATTCTGAGGAATAGTCTTAGAATATGTAGAGCTGGTTGCATTTCCATCAAACGTAGTTGCAGTTAATGTATTACTAACTCCATTATAAGTTAATCCACTATCAATAAATACATTTTGCGCACCTGTAGATTGATTCGCTACGAGAACTACAGAATTTGTTGTATCAGCGGATGTTGTTGCAGAAATATTAACATTAGTTGCATTTGTTGCAGTACCAAAAAATGAATTGGCAGTCACAATACCAGCAACATTTATACCCGAAGAGCTAATTGTTACCCCAGATCCAACAATTACTGATGTAGCAGTTACTTTTCCTGTTATAGATACGCCATCAATAAGAGTGGAAAGTTTTTCAGAATTATCATAGTATAACTTTACATCTCCACCATATGTTGCAGTAATGGCATTTTTTTGAGAAGTTCCATCACTATTCAACAATCTAATATAAGTTGTATAATTCGTTGCACCAGAATTGGTATATAAATCAATATACTTATCACTTGGAGTTATAAATCCCAATCTTCCACTCAACTCAATAGTTCCATTTGTAGTTGAAGTTCTTAAAGGATCTTCAATAACTTTTAGATCTCCATATGCAGTTAATATTCCTGCAGTACCATTTTCAAGTTTAAATGTATAATCAGTAGTGCTTGTTCCTACATTATGAAAATCAACAACTTTTCCAAGCTCTACAACACCAGAGGCAGAAATAGTAGGAACCACTGTCCATCTATTACCAGAAGATCCAGTAAGAGTGTGATTATTTAATATTTGAGCCGTGCTAAGTCCAGTAAAGGTAAGAGTAGAAATGCCAGTTGAAGAATTAAATTGAGAGGCAATAGTAATATTATTTCCCTTAAAATTAATTGCACTAGAGAATCCAACATATCCACCTTCAGTACCAACTCCAACTCCAAGCAAATCTTCAATTGATCCTATTTTACCAAAAATCTTCCATTCATTATTTCTTGTATAAACCCATCCGAAATAATCAGTGCTACTTGGATTAGAATTGTACTGAACATCTCCAGGATTTCCTGCAATAGTTGGTTCAGTTTCGCCAGAAGTATATTTTCTGGAAACAGCGTTTTCTCCTTGTATAAACAAAGAATTAACTTCAAATCCTTTCGGCGATAATGAAGTGACTTTTTCATTGAATACTACAGGACCTTTAAATTCAGAAATTACATTGCCATCAGGTCCACCATCAACACTTATTGATCTTGTAAAATTACCTTCCACAGAATTTATAAGATTTATGTTAGGGATATTTCCAATATCTTCGCCAGTAACCGTAGGAATTGGAGTATCGAATATTTCCTCTACTCCACTTAGAATACTTGTTTTTTTATTTCCAGTATATGATGTTCCTTTATCATTCATACCACTATAGAAAGTGGCACCACCTTCTCTTCTAGTGGATTGAGATAGTATTTCTTCAGTGCCAGTAATTTGTCTGTTTTGTTTGTCAGGGAAAGATGTAGAATAATTTCCAGGACCAAATCCAACATACTCAAAAGTATGTCCAGAAGCACGAAGAATAGAGTGTCTTCGCATCTCAACTGGTTTAATTAGAATTTGTCTCAGTATAGATCCACTTGCGTGAATTGATGCTCTACTTCCCAAAACACCACGTTGAATATCAATACTGCTTAGATATGGAGGAGTTCCAGTAAAAGTTATTTTTCTAACTTGAATTATTTCATCATCAACCTGGAAATAATCGCCAACATTAATATCCAAATTTCCAATACTAGTAATAGAACTAAAATTAGTAGTTGTACTTGAGGAAAGTTGAGCAGAAAGTGTAGCGGTAATTCCAAAAGAAATTGGAACCATTCTTCCACTTAAGTTTTCATAGTTAGAAGTAATTTCACCGTCATTTGAAGTTACTCCTAACGGATATGCATAAATTGTTCCCGAAACTGCAGGAACGTTTGTACTCACACCAACATTAAGAATAAAACTTGTAGATGCAACTTTTTCTTTTACTATAAAATCTCCATTATAAAAACTATTGGATGCTCCAACAATTTTTACTTTATTATTCGCATAAAAATCATGATTGCTAGAAGTAGTAACTGTTGCCAATCCAGTAACATTGTTATAAGCAATACTTGACACAGAAAGAGACTTTCCACAATCATAAACATAAGCATCATTAGTAACTATTGATCCTATTCCAGATGTACTATGATTAGAAACTGAATCAAAAGAAATTGCAGTAAATCTATTTCTAGATCCAACAGTAACGTTAGAAATTCTATATAAAGTATTATATCCCTTTGTTCTTTCTGAAGTGACGCCAGAAATTCTAACTACATCGCCTACATTGTTAGAAATTGCAGCAACTCTTAGTACAACAGGAACGTGTCCGGTAGTTGTTGCTATTCCTACTACAGAGAAAGTATTTCCAATACCATAAGCACTTCCCCCATCCATTATCTTAAACTGGGTTACATTTCCACTACTATTAGTAACAACTTTTAATGTTGCTCCACTTCCGATAGTAGATCCAGCAACCCCAACTAACGTTGCATTATAAAAAGTTCCTTCAGTATAATTAACTCCTTTTTGACTACTATTAACATATTCTAATTTTGTAATTCTACCAAGACCATGATCAACTGAAGTATAAATTTCGTGAGTTGTAGCATTGCTCGAAACTATATTTGTAATTCCTATTCCAGAACCATTATCTAACAATATTTTAGAAACTGTTTCTTTAGTAATGCTACTTTGAACATCATCAACAACAACTTCTCCTATTGGAGACGATACTGCAAAGCATTTCGTCTCGTTTGGATCAGAAATTGGATAATCTCTATTTGTTTGAGGATAAAGTTCTTTGACTGGTTGCGAGAACTTCTCTCCCGTAAATGGATTATCTACAGGACTGTTTGAAGAATTTAAAACAGTTAAGTAATAAATTCCATCTTGCTTATTTTCAATATATTTTTGATATTCTTCAACTCTATAAACATAATAAACATTATTATATTTTTTCCTCTTAAAATATGGCAGTGAAGTAGTTCTGCTTTGAATGTTATTAGTAAAAGTACCTGGATTGGAAGATACATTCACTGAAAAATGCTTAGAACTACTAATACCAACAATATTGAAAGTTCCATTATATCCAGCATTTTTTTGTCCAGAGGTATTATTTGTGCTGGTTATGTTTAATATTTCAATTTGATCCCCAATTCTTAAATTATGAGGAAGTTCTGTAGTAATACTTGCAATATTAGAAGACCAAGTTGCATTTGAAACAATTCTAAAATTTCTTAATTCGTTGCGATTTGAAATTGATGTAGATCCAGTGTGATCAAAATACTTTGTTATCTCAGTATTATTTTTACCAATAGTGCTATTAGATTCTTGGACAATATATCCTTCGCTAGGTGGTTTTGCGTAAGATCCACCCAAATCTTTTGGTATTACATATCTTAGTCTATAGATAGTATCTATAGAATTTCTATCATCACCTTTACGTTTAATGTATGTTCTAGAAGTTGAAGGTATAGTAAGAGCACTTATGGTAGTGTAAATATCATTCGGTCCTTCTACACTAATATACCACTGCTTATTAGAATCATCCCATTGAATTGGATGACCAATATCATTAGAATTTTTATCAGATACTCTACTTACAATTTCTAATTCACCACCTCTATTATTAATTGTTATTGCATTACCTACAGTAGCATCACTCTGTGTTTTTGCTAATTTGATAGTATTAGATGAAGCATTAATTATATAATAAACAGTATTTGGAATGAGTCCATCAGGAAGATGTCCAGTATTACTTAAAACTCTTACAGTTTCTCCAGTAGAAAAAGAATGAGTAGCAGTAAGAGTTAAAGTATTACTTGAAATAGAATTAGTTCCAGAACTTCTAGCAACATATGACACTTTTTCATATGAATTTGATGTTCCAGGAATTGTTATTGTTGCACTTTTTTCAACTCCACTAATAACAACGTTCAATTTATCAATTGGTTTTGCACCAATTCTATATCCCTGAAGTACGTTGTCGGGAGGAATATCTTTATTCGTCTGACTATACAGATATAATCTAGCATTATTTGCTACTGATTTTGTTCTTGATATATCAATAGCATAAAATTCAACTGCATTTTCTTTTGTTGTTATTTCCTTTGGTGGTATAATGTGAGTGATATATCCACAATCATCTTGAGAAAACGCATTAGATCTAAATCCAGATGCAATTAATGCCTTTGCCCCAAAGTTAGAGTTTGAGTTTGTAATAGATTGATCGCCACCGCTTTCTACTACAAATTGTTCTGCATATCCAATAGCAAATATAGAAACGTTTTGTATAAACGCATCATTTATACATTTAATGTGGAAATTTCTATAACTTGGTTTAAATATTGCTCTAGAGTTTGTACTAATATTCTCATTGCCTGCCGTTTCATTTCCAACATATGTTCCAGAGTCTTCACTATAAACTACAAAAGCATTATCATCTTTCTGCAATCCAATCCCAGTGAATTGGGCAACAACCATAGACTTAAATCCAAGAGCCTTACTTCCATCAGCAAGAAGTCCGCACATTCCATAAACAGATCTCAAAGAACAATTGAAAATATATGGAGATGCAGAATTTACCGTATCTGAAGTAAGAGTTATTGTAGAAGATCCATTAACAGTTGGTGCTGGTGATGGAGTTGATGAAGTTTTATATTTGAATTGAGTGCTACTTAATTTTTCAAAAACAACATAATTTCCATTACAAACTGTAGGGGTTACTCCCGAAACACGTATGGGAGTATCTACTTCCAATCCAATGATTTCGGACGAAAGTGTAACAGTAATTGTATTTCCAGATGCAGAAATGCTGGATATTACTGAACTTTCTCCAGTAGAACCAACAATTCTATATTCATCTACTTTTGGTTCAATATCCAAAGAAGCACTTGGATAATCATTTAATATTTCTCTACCTGAAGATGGACCATACCCAAGACCTATTTTTTCATAATATATTTCAAGGTCTGTTCTTCCATAAGAAAGAACGTTATTAACGCCATCAGCATACTCAAAAACAGTAAGTTTATGGTGCGAAAAATTAGGAGTAGATGTAGTGCTACTATAATCAATATAGCAAAAATCATTCTGATCTGCATCAAAAACTGAAAATTGCCAAAAATAGCATCCACCAGTTACTCTAAAAATACAAGACCTATCAACATTATCATTTAAAGGATTTGGAATATATTTTGGTCTTATTTTAGTTTTTCTAAGATCCAAACCTACAATAGATGTTCCACGAGGTACAATTACCCCACCATAAACACTATTAAATTTATAAAGTTCATTTATTGGGTCATTTAAATCAAAATTAGATTCTAAGGTGAATTCAGATACAGATGATACTCCCGGCACTACTCCAGGTCTATTATCTATAATGTGATCTCCTGGATATAATAAAATAGTAGTTCTAGCAAACTTATCATTATTCAATCCACTTTGATAAGAAAATCTTGATGCTTCAATCAGAGCTCTTTGAATGGTTTTAAAAGGTCTGGTTAAAGAATTTCCTTGATTTTCAATACTATCTGTAGAATCTAAACTATTAGGATCTACATATATGATTGTTCCACGAACTGACTTGATAAAATTTTCTAATCTAGAAAGACCCATTTTATTATACTTATAGTTCCGTTATAGATTATTTATCATACAAAAAAACCTCCGGAGGGAGGTTTCGAGTTATAATTTTTTAAGTTTAATTTTCTTCAGATTCAGGAGATTCTGAATTATTATCTTCGGGTTCAACAAATACTGTGTTCATCAATTGAGTAGTATTTTCTATTACTTTATCTATTCTCAATATACTATCTTTAATTTCATTTAATTTTAAGGTTAATTCTTCTTTCCGATTTAAAAGACTATTAATCTGATTTTGCAATTCTTCACCCATGACTTATAAAACTAAGCGATTACAATTAGTATATATTAAAGTTAAGTTTTACTCAGATTGCTTACATTTCATCATATACTCTACTGTATTTGCCACATCACCCATAGCATCACGAAGAAATGGTTGCTGTCCTGATTCTTGTTTGATGATTGGTCTCGAATCGTCAGTGAGTGTCCATCTCCACTGTTTCATAGATTCGCAGTACCATAAGGATATTTTCATTTATAGTTTTATAAGAACTAAAGCCCCCGACTGGATTTGAACCAGCGACCAACGGTTTACAAAACCGTTGCTCTACCACTGAGCTACAAGGGCATTAATCAGCAGGCAACATTTCTGGATTTTCCAGTTCCAACTCATATAAAAGAGGATGACATTCTTCAAGCATTAAGTAATATGATGCCTGATAAAGATCTTCTGGTTCAAATCGTCTTTCGTTGTCTGCCAATTTAATCAATTCCAAGTCGAACAAAGATTCTTTTGGAAGATCGTCAAAGGTAAAAGGAATTTGATTTATGAAATACAAAAGAACAATTTCAGTTCCTCGATTATACCAAACATATTTGGCATCTATTCTGTATTTCATAGAATAGTCCTTTACTTTTGACTATTTAGAGGATAAACCTCATAGGAACGGGGAGAGTTGAACTCCCACGGGCATAATGCCCAACTGATTTTAAGTCAGGTGTGTCTACCGATTCCACCACGCTCCCAAGGTGGTTCTGGAGAGAATTGAACTCTCTTCTTACACTTATAAGGTGTAGGATTTAACCAATAAGCAACAGAACCATTTATAAGACAATCATAAGGCAAGAACCTTAGATTGTCAAGTGCCCCCAGTCGGACTCGAACCGACAAGCCGAAGCGGTTGATTTTGAATCAACTGCGTTTACCAATTTCGCCACAGGGGCAGAAAAACCAAGTTTTCAAGGTTTGTAAGTATTTGGATTATACTTCAAGTACTCGAAGAATGTCAAGCGCATTTCTTTTTCACTCATTCCACAATGTTTTGCTGCAGTTGGTAAATTCCACTTTGCACAAAACAAATTCTCATTTGCTTCCTTCACATTTTCTGGTGTTGTTTTCACTGATTCTTCCTTCAGTGCTTTATAATTAATGCGATAAGGATTCATTTGAAAAAGTAATAAGGTAAAAATTTTGCTGGAATTTTTTTCGACCAAAAATGGATTTAAAGGTCAATTTTGGTTTTAGAGTGGATTTGCATAACAAAGAGTGTCTTCATCAAGAACCCCACGAACAAATTCTAGCACATTCATAAACTCATCTACAGTATCGCAGGTCACTTGCTTTTCTGTCCCTTCACTGGAATACAAATACACAGTTCGCTTGATTGGATCAACAACGCATCGTGTGAGGTACTCGTCTTGCATTCGGATCTCTTTTGATTACTGATGTATCATAACAGATCTAAAAATTCTTGTCAAGCATCAATAATCAAAACATTCACCCTACTAGTTGCGTTATTAAATTACTCACCAAAACATCTTGATTCGTAGTATATTCAATAAAATTATCTGTTAATCTACTTGTTATTCTAACCTTTGGTGCAGAAAAATGAGATCCGTCAGCAGAATTTTGAAACGTCATTTTTATATCTGGAAAAGAATTTAAGAATCCATCTAATATTTGTTTTTCATACCATATTCTTATATTTGCGCCACCACCTTGTCGCGCAGATCCTGGGGGAGCGCCAGCCCCCCCTTCGCCTCCAATTGTTCCATTACCATAGGCATAGATTTGCCCAGGAGCTACGGTTGTAAGAAAAAAGGTAATGTTACTATTCGCGCTAGCACCGATTCCAGGCTCTGCCGTTGGATTAGCCAAATTATATCCACCTTTTCCACCGGTTCCGCTACCCAAACTAGCATTAGAAGCATAAAAGTATGGGGTATTTCCATTTATGGTTATATTACTGTTAGTAAAACTATATTGATATATTCCCAAACCTCCACCACCAACAACAGCTAACCAAATATTATTGATACCAATTCCAGCAGCAGCACCACCAGTATCTGGAGTAGAAGAAGTAGTGGTACTTGCACCTCCATCGTAAGTATCAAACTGTGTAGTATTACGGGTTCCACCAGCGTAATATATTGGTCTTATTTGTAAAGTATATGAAGAAGGGATTTTCATAGAAAGTCTTGTATATCCTCCACCACCATTAACAACAGTTGCAGAAGCACCACCATTACTACCTGTATACTGTTGATTTGTAAACCCTCTTCCCCATATTTCTACAGTAAAATCTTCTGCACCAAAGTATTTTCTAAGTTCCGATGCAGGAACTTTGTAATTAGTCGAATCTCTACTTACTAAAAATAAATCAGTATCTTGAACAGTCATTAAATTTTGAGCCTCTATTTTATAGTTTGTACTATTTCTACTGACCAAAAAAAGATCATTATTTTGTATTGGCATATTTATGGCAACAAAGGAAGACTAGAAATATCTAGATTAGAAATACCCGTTCCAGTAATTGTAATTGTTTTATTTGAACTTTGATTTGCACTAAAAGTAGGATTGAGACTTAATGTAATTCCAGTACCAGCAGATAAAGTTAATAATCCATCATTTGGAATTCCCACCTCTCCTTGAGGACCACGAAGACCTTGAACACCTTGAGTTCCCTGGTTTCCTATACCAGCAAAAAGTCCAGAAATTCCCTGTGTTCCTTGAGGACCCCGAGTACCCTGAATACCTTGAGTACCTTGATTACCTTGAATACCACCACCACCTGGAGTACCTTGAGTACCTTGAATTCCTTGAATACCTTGGAAATTGCTAAGACTTCCTTGAAGTCCTTGAAGACCTTGAGTACCCTGAATACCTTGAGTACCTTGATTACCTTGAATACCACTACCACCTGGAGTACCTTGAGTACCTTGAATTCCTTGAATACCTTGAGTACCTTGAAAATTACTTAGAAATCCCTGAAGTCCTTGTGTTCCTTGAAAACCTTGAAGACCTTGAGTACCTTGAAGACCTTGATTACCTTGAATACCACTACCACCTGGAGTTCCTTGAGTACCTTGAATTCCTTGAATACCTTGAGTACCTTGATTACCTTGAATACCACCACCACCTTGAGTTCCTTGAAGACCTTGAATTCCTTGTCTTCCTTGAGTTCCCTGGAAATTACTTAAAGAACCCTGAATACCTTGACGACCTTGATGACCTTGAAGACCTTGAAGACCTTGAGTGCCTTGATTTCCCTGAATACCACCACCACCTTGAGTGCCTTGAAGACCTTGAGTGCCTTGAAGACCTTGAGTTCCCTGGAAATTACTTAAAGAACCCTGAAGTCCTTGAATACCTTGACGACCTTGAAGACCTTGAAGACCTTGAGTTCCTTGATTTCCCTGAATACCACCAGAACCTTGAGTTCCTTGAAGACCTTGAAGACCTTGAAGACCTTGAGTGCCTTGATTTCCCTGAATACCACCAGAACCTTGAATACCTTGAAGTCCCTGAATACCTTGAAGACCTTGAGTGCCTTGAAAATTACTTAAAGAACCCTGAAGACCTTGAGTACCTTGAATTCCCTGAAGTCCTTGAATACCTTGAGTTCCTTGAGTACCTTGAAAACTTTCTCCCTGAAGTCCTTGAGTTCCCTGAAGACCCTGAATACCTTGAAGACCTTGAGTGCCTTGAAAATTACTTAAAGAACCCTGAAGACCTTGAAGACCTTGAGTTCCCTGAAGTCCCTGAAGACCTTGAGTTCCTTGAGTACCTTGAAGTCCTTGAAGACCTTGAGTGCCTTGAGTGCCTTGAGTGCCTTGAATACCGTCATCACCCTTTATTCCACCAGACCCCTGGACTCCTTGAAGACCTTGAAGTCCTTGAATTCCTTGTCTTCCTTGAGTACCTTGAAGACCTTGAAGACCTTGAGTTCCTTGATTTCCCTGAATACCACCAGAACCTTGAGTTCCTTGAAGACCTTGAGTGCCTTGAGTGCCTTGAGTGCCTTGCATAGTTCCGGCTGGACCTTGAAGACCTTGAAGACCTTGAAGACCTTGAATGCCTTGAGTGCCTTGAGTGCCTTGCATAGTTCCGGCTGGACCTTGAAGACCTTGAAGACCTTGAGTGCCTTGAGTGCCTTGATTTCCCTGAATACCACCAGAACCTTGAAGACCTTGAAGACCTTGAGTGCCTCGAGTGCCTTGATTTCCCTGAATACCACCAGAACCTTGAAGACCTTGAAGACCTTGAGTGCCTTGAGTACCTTGATTTCCCTGAATACCACCAGAACCTTGAGTTCCTTGAAGACCTTGAAGACCTTGAGTTCCTTGATTTCCCTGAATACCACCAGAACCTTGAAGACCTTGAAGACCTTGAGTTCCTTGAGTGCCTTGAATACCTCCAGTACCTTGAGTGCCTTGAAGACCTTGAAGACCTTGAGTACCTTGAGTACCTTGCATAGTTCCAGCTGGACCCTGAACACCTTGAGTGCCCTGAAGACCCTGAAGTCCCTGAGTGCCTTGAAGTCCTTGAGTACCTTGGGTACCTTGATTACTTAAACCTTGAAGACCTTGAAGACCTTGGGCACCCTGAATACCAGTTTCTCCACCAGAACCTTGAAGTCCTTGAATTCCTTGTCTTCCTTGAGTACCTTGAGTACCTTGAGTACCTTGAGTACCTTGAGTTCCTTGAGTTCCTTGATTACTCAGACCCTGAACCCCTTGAAGACCTTGAATTCCTTGAAGACCTTGAGTGCCTTGATTTCCCTGAATACCACCAGAACCTTGAAGACCTTGAAGACCTTGAGTTCCCTGAAGTCCCTGAATACCTTGAGTGCCTTGAGTACCTTGGGTACCTTGGGTACCTTGGAACATCAGCTCATATGGTGCTGACCACATAACACCATCGCCAGAAGACGTTAAAATAGACCCAGGATTGCCAGAACTATTTTCAAAATCAAATAAACGAGAACGAAGTCTAAGTTCATCATTTACATCCAATCCAACATCAGGTAAAGTAGTAGCAATACCAACTCTAGAATTTACATAATCATATTGAATGTAAGAAGTGGCATAAAAATCTTTATCATTTCTATTATTAAGTCTAGTGTATATAAAATTTCCAGGGTCCCCTGGCGCAAATACGGTAATCGTGGAAATAGTTCCAGTAGAATCAATAGTTGCATTTACAGAGTTGCCTCTAAAATTCAATTTAGATACGCTATTAATTCCTGCAATTAAAGCAACATCCTCATCAAAAATAGTAAGCCCATTCAAATAGGTTTGGGGAGCTTCTGGAATCCAGTACCTATCATATAAATTATCAGAATCTAGAGTTACAAGTTTATAATAAGTTCCCGCAATACCAATTGTACTTTTTTCTCCAGGATATCCTAAATTAGGTTCTGCTTCATCTGGATATAGATAAAGATGCCTATCTGTACTTAATCCAGAAAATGGTTTTACCTTATTTCTACCACTTAAATATCTTTTAGTCATATAAATTACGTCGTGCTATTTTCAAGAATGCTGCAAATAAATTCCATTTGAAGAGGTCCAACCAATCCACCACTAACATAATGATGAGTAATACCAATTGCTACACCAGAATTAGTCACAAAAGTTTTAGATGTTCCAACACTGCCAATAATGGAATCAACAGTAAAAGATTGTTGAGGTGATGGGTATATTGTAGTAGTAATACCAAATGACCCAGTACAAGTAAAAGCTAATCCACTCATAGTTATTTCATCACCGACATTAAAATTATGTGGATTGAATGTTGTTATAGTCGTTATTCCCGTAGTATTATCATATCGACAACTAGAAATAGATACAATTCCAGACTGAGTTCCTTCAATTAAAATAGAATCAATAAGTGTAGCATTTCTCTCTAAAATTAATCTTCCATCAATAATGATTAATGAATCGCTAGGAGGAATTTCTGCATTTTTAATAATTCTAGTGTCTCTAATATTTCCAAATGTTCTAGATCCTGTACTTTTTCTTCTATGCGTAAAAGTAACTGTTGGATATGTTCCTATCCCCACATTAGATACTTGCGCATAAAGAACAATCGCAGATACTCCCGTTGGGGTAGTGTAAATAAGTTGCTCTCCTGGAGCAACAGGAACTGCAATTGTTAAAAATTTATTAAGTGGTGCTATTGCCATTTTTTATCTCAATGCCAGTATGAGTGGAGTTACTTCCGCCTGTATTGCTTTACTAAAATCTCTTCCTCTAATCGTCGCTGTTGGCTGATTAATTTGGAATCCTTCACCAATATCAAAATTTCCTTTTTGATCAGTACTTGTAAATGGAATTTGTGCTCCATCTAAAGCAACAACTTCATTCTCTTTTATAGGAACTGCCCCAACAAAGGGTGTTGCCTTATTTATATCTGTTCCACATCCAATGTATTCAAAGGAATGAGAACTGGTCAAAATACGACTGATTCTTTTGAAAGAAACATCTTCATCTCCAAATAACTCATAAGGAATGAATTGATTAAATGTTACAGTAGTAACTGAACCAATACCAACCGAAACTGGATCAGTAGCAGAATCAACAGTGTAATAAATTGGACGAGTAATAACTGTCGCCGCGACACCAGTATTTCCCGTATCTGGAATAAAAACTTCAAGATTTTGAGTTGGTAAATAATTTCTTCCACTATTCACAACATCAATAGCAACTATTGATCCAGTAACAGGATCAACAGTTGGACTCAACTCAGCAATAATTCCTTGAGGACCTTTCGGTGATTGAGAAAGATCATCAGCATCACGAATTAAAACTGTTGGGGGAGCAGCAGCACTGAATCCAGATCCACCATTAAGAACTTTAATTTCTTGTACATCTTTCATTGGTTGATCTAATATATTAGGAACACTTTTATTTGGAACTACTGTGTCTGGATATTTGCTCAGATCAATTTCAAAGAATAATGCCTGCCCATCAAATGGTTTTCTATATCGTCCAAGTTCATCTTTAACATCAAAGAAAGTTACTTTATCACTTCCAGCATTAACTCCATTTTGAGATCTAGTAGGTGGATCTTGGAAATTTTGAGGAGAATTATATACTTTCCCAAAAAATTCAGTTCTTCCAAGTCCGACTGCAACCAATCCAAAATTACCAAAAGAAGAATTGGAGTTTGTAAGGTCACAAGAACCACCACTATCTACATAAATTCCAATATGAGAATTAATTGTAAAAATAGAAACTAATTGAGCATACCCATTATTTGTAATTGATACACCAATTCCATTTTCATTATATTGAGTAAATGAATCACAAACCATACATTTAAGATCATTTGAAAGATTACTTGGATCTAGCGTTGTAGAATGATCGCCATCTATTTTCATTCCAATACTTCCGCCCATAAAATTAGTACAGTTTCTAATATAGGGTGATCTCCATCTTCCGGTAGGACCTTCATTAGCTGGACCAGGATCTAAATATCCACTCCTTGCTCCACCAATACCTATAGGAGGAGGGAATGCTACTGCTGCTCCTTTTTTAAATGAAATCGGAACCACAGTTTCTCCAGCATAAAAAGGTACTTTACCAAAAGCAAAACTCAAGTTCTCAATCAAACATCCTCTTCTAACATAAAAAACATCATCATCATATTGAGGACAAACAGTAACTAATCTCAAGTCTTGACCACTAACTGAAACATCAGTTCTTAAACCTATTGGATTTTCTTCAATATAAAATCCAGAACGAACCATAATAGTATCACCGGGTTGTGCAATTGCAGCAGCAGCACCAATTGTTAATTTTGCAGATCCCTCTGTTCTTCCATTATTATCATCATTTCCATACTTAGACACGTAAATAAGATTCTTAGAATCTGCTCCAGCAGGTGCCCAAATAATTTTTCCATCAGGGTAAGTTCTATTTGGAGATGCTGAAGGTCCATTACGTATAATTGTTGTTACAATCCCTGCACAAACCGCTATTGCAGAAGCAACATTTACACATCCATTTAAATTCGAATTAGATCCAACAGAAAGATCATCTTGAATTGTAAAATCTTTTATTTGAAATATACTAGATCCAATACTCTGATATGATTTTGGTGGATCTACATTATTAATTACATATCTTGCAAGTTGAGACGCTGTAGTGATAGCAACTATTGTCGCATCTTTTACAGAATATCCATTAGTATCAGTTCCACCAATATGAACTAAAGTATTTCCACTATAATAAGAAAGTCCAGCTCCTACTGATTGGGAATTCCCTCCGCGAGTAATATCATAAGTAATTGCTTTTAATATACTCTTAATATCATCTTTACAATTTACGGGATCAGTAGCAATACCAGAGGAATTGACAACTGTAAATGGAGGATTTTTATAATCAGTGCTAGTTAAAAATCCAATAGATTCATTTGCAATAAAATCTAAATTAATTCTAATTAAATTTGCTGCATCAAAAAATCTTCCCGCAATAATATTTCCGCCAGTATCAACCCCAACTGTAGTTAAAACATTCCTAGGAACTTGATATTGCTCTGACCTAAATCCTACATTTTCATTTGAATCATAAATCGCACCCTGATTAAAAAATACATCTTTATTATTAAATTCAATATCTCTTCTCGGAGAAGTAGTACCAAATCCAACAGATCCTATTGCAGTAGTTGTTATTACAGTGCCTGCTACTCCAACTTTTAAAGTAGAATTTACAGTAGCATCTTTACCTACATTTAAATTTTTCTCAATTCCAACTCCACCCTCAACAATTAATGCCCCAGTATCTTTGCTTGTAGATTCTTGGACACTACCAACAGTAATATATCCACCTGCATTAATATTTTCTCCAACACCAAGACCACCAGTTATAACAACAGCACCAGAATCCTTATCATTAGAAGAATTTCCAGAAAGAACATCAACTGTTCCTATGATTTCTGCATCTCCAGAAAGATAAAAATCATTTCCTACATTTAAATTCTCCTCTATTCCAACACCACCCTCAACAACAAGAGCACCAGAATCTTTATCAACAGAAGAATAAGTTCCACTTATAAAAACAGAACTTCCTACACTTAAACTCTTTTTAATTCCAACTCCACCTTCAACTACAAGAGCACCAGTACCTATACCTGAAGAATCAGTAGAACTTCCTATAGAAACAGAACTACCAATACTTAAACTCTTTTTAATTCCAACTCCACCTTCAACTACAAGAGCACCAGTATCTTTACTTATAGAATCAGTAGAACTTCCTATAGAGACTGAACTACCAATACTTAAACTCTTTTTAATTCCAACTCCACCTTCAACTACAAGAGCACCAGTACCTATACCTGAAGAATCTTCTGTAGAACGTACAATTAAATAATCTCCAACATCAACATAAGAATCAACTTCTAATTGAAGTTGAATATATGCATCACCAGTAACATCCAAAGAAGCATCAATTGTAGTATCATCAAAAATATCTGCTGTTCCAACAACAATAAGATTTCCTCCTACATTAAGATTTTTACCAATCCCAACACCACCATTTACAACTAAAGCGCCAGAAGAAAAATTAATAGACTGCTGTGTACTAGTAAATCTTACAATATCAGTAACTCTAAGGTCACCAGAAACGTCAAGATAATATTCGGGAACATAGTTATTAATACCGACTTTACTATTCCTATAAACATCTGAACTAACAGCATTACTAGCAGTATCTGAAGATGTTAATGTCCATCTATCAGATACAGTAATATTTGCAAATTTACTACTAATACCACTGATTTCAGCTTTTACCAAATTATTAGGATCACTACCATCAAAGAAATTTAAATTAGCAACAATTCCTTTGAATAAATTCTCATCCCAAACACCTATAGTTTGCAGAGGTGTTCCTAAACCAGAAATATCTCTCCAAAATACTGAAGTTCCATCAGTTAAAAGTATTTCTCCAAGTACCCCACTATAATCTGTTTTATCATAAATTGGACCTTGTAAAAATAAATTATTATTTACTAATATATTATCCTGTTGAAGATTTGCAAATGGTTCTGGAATAGAGTATGCAGGATAAGTACCAAACCCAAGAGTCGTCGATATGGAAACATTATTTAAAGACTCTTGATTAATAACTAAACTTCCATTCTGGATTGATATTACTTTTGTTCCTGGTTGGATTATTTCACTAATTTCCCGTATATAATGATCTGTAGTAATACCAGAAGTCGATATACCAACAATCAAAGTTGTAGAAATTCCTACTGTCCCACCCACAGAAACAGCAAGAGAAAATCCAGCATCATCAAAAATATTTACAGCACTTGAATCATATTCTTTACTAGTATCAACTGTATATTTTCTAGAGTAGTAAAAAGTTTGACTGGTACGTGGCATGAGGATACTAGAAAAAAAATTAAGGTCTTACATCATAATTCCAACCAACAATAGAGTACTCATCATTATTGCCAGGATAGTCTGCAGGACTATTTCCTTCGTACTCTACTATTAAATTTTCCCCATCAATTCTATTAGCATACACTATATAGTAGCAATCTATAGAAGAGCTTGACCCAGATTTAATAATAATTTTAGTCCCCCACTCAATCTTTTCAATTATAAGATCTTGTTGAGATCCTATTTGTGTCAAATTAACAGTGATGCTTTCTGGATCAACAAATCCTCTCCAATACTCTGGAAGTTCAATTACATTTGAATCAGTAAGTCTTCCTCTGAAATAAACGGCATTTTCAGGACCCTCTATGCAAGTATGCCTGAGTCTCCATCCCTGTTTATTTGGATGCGGAATATCAAAATTCTTTTTAGCAGAAAGTCTATGCCCACCACCATTAGAAAAAACTTCACCACTAAAAGTTGTTCTATTTGCATTAACAAAAAAAGACGGGATATTTCCCCTACTTCTTTCTAAAGTAAGAGTTGATGTGCTTGTCCCATTCAAGTGCATATAAGTATAGTCTGCAGGAGACTCCGACTTATTCACCAGACAAACAGAAACATCACTTAGATTAAAAGGAGATCCATCATAACTACTAACATCAAAATCATCATTATCTCTATATTCAAATGGAGTTCCTGGTCCAGTAAAAGTACCGTACTTTTCAAACGTAAAAGCCATTATTCATCAATCTCCGTTATTAACTTTTCGACATCATTTCTTGTACCAAATATATGATAAAAGCAACTTATTGGCATAGATTCTTTTTCTTGTAAGTATATTTTATTATTTTCTATCTTAGATACAAAAATATCTTGGGAATTTCCTAGTGGAGTAATAGAAATTGATATTGAAGATTCATCAACCAACTTAGTCCAGTATTCTGGCAATTCAATTACAGATTCATCAACCAATTTCCCACGAACATAAACTCCATTTTCAGGTCCCTCTAAACAAGTATGAACTAATTTTTTCCCTTCTTTAGTTGGGTGATCAATTACAAAATTCTTTATTGATGCCTGAAGAACTTGGGTTCTTACAATTTTTGCTTCAATGAACTTACATTTCAATAAAACATCAATTCTAACGAAGTTCTGAAATCTTGAATATAATCTAACCCAAAGAGAATATAAAGCAGATGGTGCATCAGAGTTATTAAGTCTTCCTATAAGAACAGTAGCACGGGGAACTTTGTGGTCACTTGATTTACCAACTTGCATAGGTCCTTCAACATAAGCAGACCCCCTTATCTTAGAATCTCCCACTCCCAACGCAACTGGTTTTCCTGCTCCACATACAAATTGTCCACCTACGGCATTATCATCCATCAAAAAAGCCATTTATTTCTCCTATTTTACTTTAGTTTGAGATCTATATACATCCTTTCCACCAACTTTAGAATCTCTATTTGCAACAGCATCTGTCACACCCTGAATCACTGAACTATATATCTTCATAGTAGAATTTGCTGTTATTTGTGCCTGACCAGTGGTGACTAGTTTATATGAAGAAGTTCCGTCAATTGTTATATTATTTGCTTTAAGATTGAGATTCCCCCCCTCCGCTTTAATTTGTATATTTCCTCTAGTATTGTCTGGACCTTTTGCAATTAAATCAATGTCAAGTCCTTCAATACGAACTCTACCATTTTCAGCCCTAATAATTATATCTCCATTGATGGAAGTAAGAACCAAAGCATTTTCATCTCCACTTTTATCATCACCACATTGAATTTGAAAAACTCCTGGGGCAAACATAGTAGTCCCACCTTTTCTGGGGCCATCCTTATCCATCATTATAGAGTGTCTTCCATCAGAAGCCTGAAGTAAAACATCCGCAACAACGTCTGCTTGCTTATGAATATGACCGAAACTTATAGATCCATGATCATTTCCATAACGAACTGTAGTATAAGTCTTCTTTGATCTATTATTATCAGGCAATGCTCCAGTAGCATATGCCTCGCTTCTAGGAGATCCTACCCGTGTATTTTTTATATTTTGAGGTGTCGCCATATATCATTTATAAATTATACTACTATTTACCATCACAATTCTGTTGTCGTTCCAAAAGTTCTTGGAATATTTAATCTTGGATCATTAGAAGAAACATCAGTTCCAGATACTTCAATGGCACTTGGAGGAGTAACTATATTAGCAGTTATACTTTCCTGCAGAGTATCATAAACTATAATTTGAGTTCCAGTTGTCTTATAATAACCAGCATATCTAACTCCATTATCATAATAAACTGCCCCATAATATGCACGACCATCAACATATCCAGTCTGCTTAAGTCCAACTAAGTCAGTCACCTGGATTAATTTATCTTCAGGAACTTCTATAGGATCTCTTACAACTCTAAAGACTGGAATGAAAGATGCATTAACTCCGGTAGGTTGCGTAGGAGACTGCATAAAAATATTTGGGTATGAAGTAAAACCTCTCCCAGGTTCATCTACAACAACATCCAAGATCCTACCAAAAGAATCACAAATATACGATAGTTTAGCTCCATTATCTGGAACTATTTTTATTTCATCAACTCCACAGTTATAATTAATTCCAGGATCGGTTACGACAACATCAGTCAATTCAAGGGTTACTGGATATGTTTGTCCTGTAGGGTCTGGTGGCAAATATCCATTTCCAGGATCTTCAACTATTACTTCATCAACAACTCCCCTACCACCAATTTCCTTAGGGCAAGGGGGAGATATAAGAACAGCAGAAACTCCAATTGGATTTGATCTGGCCCAAGAAGCAGCATTTGGATTAAGAGTATTAATGTCTTTAGTAATATGTACAGCAGCTCCCATTGGATTATTCTTAAATATAAAAGAATTTTTATTATCCAAAGGTTGTTGAACATTTTCAAGTTCAACACTAACAGTATGTTTTCCTTGGGTTACATTTGCGATATATTGAATAGGATTTCCAGAGAAGTCAGTAGATGTTGCAATTTGTTGACCATCTATTTTCAAAGTCCCCGTATTGTCTGCTTGAAAATTTATTTTATATGTACCACTTTCTGGAAAATCAACATTACTCCAAGTTAAAGTATATTTTCCTATCACCGGATTTTCTGGTTGTGATATATTAACAAAAACTTTTGGAGAAACAGAGTAATTATTCATAAAATTATCACTCCAAAATCTATCCTGATGGGCAAATAATGGAGGTCCAGAATAACTAACCCCACCAATGTTTGCAACTGAAGTCAAATTTTGAGTCCCAACTTTAAAAGTAAGGTCATATGTACTTCTACCACTATTTTTTGCATTTCTTTTATTAGAAGGGACAAATGTACCAGACTCTACAGTAATTTGCATATCATCATTATCATTGTCAGATGCAATCCGGTCTCCAAAAATACGATTAGACTCTTGGAGACCACCTTCTTTATTTTTTTTACCATTTGAAATAACACCTTGCTCTACAGTCCCAAGAGAAGAAGTAGCAACAACTGTATAATTAGTATTTGCTTTTACTTTAATTGTTTCAGTTCTATAAGTTCCAGAAGAATATGCACCATTAATAGTAAATGTACTAGACTTATCTTCCGAAGTAAATGAAAATTTCATTTTATTACTATTTCTACCCTCACCATAAACTCTAAAAACAACATCAACAAATTCAGATTGTGTTGGAGATCTCCAATCTTGAGTACTGAATATTTTTTTATCAACTGTACTAAAAACATCTTGAGGAAAATTTAAAACTTCAACAGTAATCGTATGAGGTCCTTCCGTAATAAAAACTTTACTAATTGTAGGATTATTTACAGAGAATCCATTTAATGATGTCACTAAAATCCCATCTACATAAACTCTTCCAGAATTATCTGCGGTTCCTTTTAATGCATAAAACCCGTCATATGGAATATTTACATTCCAAGTATTAGAGAAAGTTATTCCAGATTGATCGCTCCCAGGATCACTTGAAGGTGGGACTGGAGAAACCGCATACCTGTTCATAAACTTACTCCAGGTATTTGGAACTTCATATTTAACAGGATACCAACTTGCAGTTGCTCCAGAAAATCTTGTAGACCATATTGGATTAGAAGGACATCTACCAGTCTGTTTTTTTATTGGTTCTACTGGAATTGGTGGATCAGGAGCATCTATAGACATAGAAATTCCCATCGGATTTGTATTCCAAGATGCTGAAGATACTACATTTCCAACAGTTATTGATGAATCTTTAGAACTAATTGGATTTATGCTAAAAATTTCAAATTTAATATTTGCATCATTTCCATCCAAATCATATAAGTCTAATCTTTTTGAACCCGTTATTTTTTGAGTAGAACTACTACCTATAATCTGTATCGGTCCATATAATCTACCACCAGTGAAACTTACATTTTTCGTTATTGTTTCTTCTTTTAGATAAGAAATAAATGAAGAAGTAAAAGTGTCTATCTGAGATAGTTTAGTTCTCTTAAAAGAAACATTTCCCGAATCTGTAGGCAAAATTATTTCAGAAGCAGCAATATCAGCAATATATGGATTATCATTAACCTCCATTTTAATCTTTGCTTTAACTTCACCGGTACCAGATACTTCAACATAATATTGGTTATTTTTCTGAACAAACTTTATTCCTGGTATTTGATATGAAGTTGGTGTGGATGCTGGGGAATTTTGCGTTATCTGAATCCCATTTACCTTTAATACATTTTGTTCATTGACGACATCAGCAATACTTACCTGAATATTTTGATCAGTTCCATCAGCATCATACAACGCAATTTTACTATTACCTTTTACTTGCGGGTCTAGAACATTTAACGATGCTCCAACAATTTTAATAGGTCCATAAGTTTTTCCTCCAGCAAATCTAGCAGTTTTTCTTATATTTTCTTCAGTTTTTATTAATAAATCAGATCCACTTGAGGATCCTTCTCTAGTAAATTTAATATTACCTTCCTCTGAAGGAATTATAATTTCCTTTGCAGCAACACCTGCAATTGTAGGAGAATCTTTTATATCAACTAAAATAGTTACCTTTCCGGTGCCAGTTCCTTCAACTTCTATAAAAAAATCTTTTCCTTTTTTTACAAATTTAGGACTTATTTTTGATACTTGAGTGCTACTTGGAGAAGTAGAAGAACTAGATGTTTGTGGGACAGGAATATTTAATAAATCAACTCTAATTACGTGAAAACCTTCTGTGATATTTATAGAAAAAGATGTTACTGGACTATTAAATCCGTTTAAATTATCTACAAGTAAAGAATCGTCAAGATAAACTTTTGCTATATTATCACAAAGTCCATTAAAAGTATATTGCCCATCATATGGAAATTCTTCTATCCATTCAAAAGTAAAGACTCTTCCAGAATAATCACTTCCAGGAAAATCTGAAGATGGTACTGGAGAAATCGCATACTTATTCATAAACTCATTCCAAGAGGGATGAGTCACATCATAAGAATCATAAGATTCATCTAAAGAAGTTATTTTAGACGGTTTGCTTTTTCTAGTAGTCCAAAAAGGTTTCTCTATAAGAACTTTCTGATACTTTTTAATCTCATCTGCAATTGGATCATTTTCATTATCAAAATCATAATTATCTGCATTCCATTCGCCTAAAATTTCTCCATCAGGTCCCCATTCAACTACACCATCACCCTCTTCTTCTTCTATTACATATTCTTCAAAATCTTCTTCATCCTCATAAGTTTCTAAAATAGTAGCGGTTTCTCCTAATGAAGATCTTAATACTGCACCACTTCCAAATTGACAAAAATCTTCTGCAGAAACTTTAGGTGGAAATTTATATCCGAATCCTCCAGAAATTATATCAACCGCAAGTAATGATCCATCTGCGCCTATAATAGGATTTGCTGAGGCCCCTACTCCACCACCTCCAAAAAAATTAATAACAGGAGGTCCGCATTTTTGTGGTTTATTATCACACTTATTATTAGAAATTAAATCAGAATAAGTTAAAGAATTTACTTCTGTAATTGTTAAAAATCTTAGATTATTATCACCATCAAAGAAAATAAAAACAGTTCCTGGATTTACTTGCGCGTATTTATTTGCATCATTAATAGAAACATTATCAATATATCCTAAAGTAGGATCAACGTATCCTACAGTTATGGCAGATCTTGGTGTTGGTCCTAATAAACTGCTTTGTCTTGCCATATAATATTGATCTTGTTATTTTTTCTTTCTTTTATTAAAAGTATTTAGTATGACTATCCAATGTTTGAATTTGCTCCAACAGTAAATCCAGATACAGTTTGTTTAGAAGGTTGTGCAAAAGGAATTTCTTTCTTAGAAACTTCCGAATTTTGATTTATATTTTTAGACACATTATCTAAAACTGGCTGATCGATAGATTTAGATGCTCCTCCACCATTCTGGAAAGTGTGATAATCATTGATTGGGCAAGATTCCTCCTCATCACAACTAAAGAATTGCAGTACAGAATTTACAAATCCCAAAGCACTTGTCATATTTCCAGTTATTCCATCGAGTAAAGATGAAGACTGATTTAATATTGTTGCAACATTGGTTAAAGGCTGACTTACGCCCCCAGTTGCAGAATCAATCTGTCCAAAAATAAAACTAGAAGTCTGTCCAGCAAGAGAATCAATTTTACCAGAAACATATGCAGAAGAATCAGAATATAACAATGAATTCAAAGGAAAAGAATTAGAATCTCCAGAAGCACTTCCCCCAAGTTCAACATAAGAACCCAAAGATTCTGAAACTAAATTTCCAATAGGAGATATTGCGGCATCCACTCCCTCAGTAATTTCTTGAATTACATTTCCCAATACATTTCCCGTAAGTTGCTCAACTGAACAAATTGGAACAACTGGAGCAGTTCCTTCTTCTGGTGCAACTTTTTTTAAATTGCCAGAATCATCTTTAAATAATTTACCCAAGAATGATCCTATCAAACCAACTAATTTTCCAACTATTTTATTAAAAAGACAAACAATTTTACTTGTGCTTTTATCCTTTAACTTTAAAACTTTATTTCTTTGATTTGGGAATATTTTATCAACTATTTTAGAAATTCTAGAATTCATTTCTTTAATCACATATGCTTTAACCTGCTCAAAGATACTTTTCATATAGGATGCAATTTTTGACGCAGCAGAATCTATTAATGATTTTAGTTTAGATTCATTTAGATTAGTAGATACTGCATCAATATAACTGTTTGCTGCTTGCTGAACCTTATTAATATCTTTTGTAAGATTCTCAATTACTATTTGTATATTTTTTAGATCTGTTTTTTGCTTCTTACAAGGACTAGAAAGAGGAACCTTTCTTAACATTTTTTCATTACGAATTACATCAGCTGCACTTAATTCGTGCGGATTATCTGGTTGTTCTCTAGTTGCACCAGGTTGAGAAGGAGAAGTTGAAGAATTTGATTCTTGGCATCTATTTTTAATTCCCTTTGCTACTTCAGATTGAATAAATGCCGCCCTATCCTCTTGTCTCAATAGACCGGAGTTTATTCTCGCTTCCGCTTCTATTATAGCTCTTTGTTGATCTTGAAATTGTGCTTTTGATAAAGGAAGATCTGATCTTAGACCATATTGATTTAACGCAACTCCAGATGGAGGGGGAGAACACTCCGCAGATTGCTCTGTTGATTTTGGTTTGTTTGTGACCAGTGCCTCTGCAGGTACTTTAATATTTAAATCTTTGTCTCCATTTGCAGGAGTTGCGAATCCACTAGTGGGACCAAAATTAGTTTTATCTGTACCAGTTTGTGTGCCCAATACGGTCTGAGCATTATTTCCAAGAACCCCCATTATAACAGGAACTTGTTGGTCTTGCCCGTCTAAAAAGAATCCAAAAACAAAATTACCCTGCCGAATATTTGGAGTTGCAGATGCTACTGCCTGTCCTCCCCCAGCGGTGATTGGATACATCACTTGTGCCCAAGGAAGTTGATCGGAAGGAATTGTAGTCTCCTCCCGATCGTGCAATCCAATTATTCTAACTTTATATCTACGACCCCACCCAGGAACTTGATCTTTACTTTCAAATTTTCCAGGAATAATATTGTCTCTCCAAGTTGAATCATCAGCGATCTGTCCGATCCACCAATAAAAATGAGATCCTAGAAATCCAGGATTAAATAAAGACCCACCTTCCATTACTTATTAATCCTCATATATTCTACACTCAAGAGCATTTGGGTGAGAGTCGCAATACAATTCAAGTGAAGTTGGATCATAATCTTCGTCTGGGTGATTTACTTGATACTGCTCAAGTGCATTGAGTTCATCGCTCAAATGACGACGACGCTGACTACTAACATTAGAATCGTTTAATTCATCAATATCATCGTTAATATGTTGTTGAAGACTTTTGTTAGTCATAATGGTACTTTACCAGAAGTGTGATTGCCAACTCTACCAAAAGAATCTCTAACCAAATTTAATTTAGTATAAGTTTCTTTTGGGGAAATGTAGTGACATAAATCTGCTATAATATATAGACCACCATATTCCTTATTTACCTCTTCATCATTAATCGACAATTCTTTAGCATCTACAAAAACAACATCCCCAGCGTGCAAAGAAAAATCTCCAGGGATAGTAATAGTACTCTTTAAAGAAAATAATTGATTGTATCTCATTATAGATTGATTTAATATATTCTTATATTCAAAATTTTCTTCTTTGGATTTACTAAGTTGCTGTTGAGTGTTCCCAGAGGGTAATGTTCCTTTATCCAATAAGTAATAAGTTGTCCTAGAAAATTCTTTATTACTGCCAAGTCGGTTAAATTCTGGGTTTAAAGTTGGAAGTTCCTTTCCTCCTAGTTTTAAAGATTTTTCTTTTTCTTTTGCATTTGGAGTAATAACTTCATAATAACAACTAAAGGGATCAAATAAAACTGTGCGAGTTGAAAATGCTCCCATTTTTAATTTTTCTTGGACATCAACTCTATTATCTTTATAATAATCAAGTGCTTTAACATCATATCCAGAAGGAACATTATCTCCCCTAGAGTCTGGTGTTTGGTTGAATATAATAGACTTTTTCTTTTCTTGGCTTAATAAAGAATCTATAGACTTAAATTTAAATCCATCTGTAGTTTCAAAGAAAAAATATCCCGCAGTATTTCCAGTCGCTTCTGAAAAATTAGGGACTGCTTTTTTAGACAACCAATTTAAAGCATAATATGGTTTTCTATTATTTCCAATAAAATTATAGTTATTAGATGTATCTTCAATATCAACTTTTTTGCCCGTGGAAAGATATTTTTGGTCCGTTAAAATCTGCTTAATGTGTTCGGAAATTTTACCATCAAATCTTTCATTGAGTCTAATTTTTTCATTCATAATAAATTCTTTGGAAACTAATTCCAATTGAATCATAGATTTTGTAGTATCTTCTGAAATTGGAGAAACTTTATTCACATAAAGAACTAAGTCTAAAGTAACTTCATTATTATCAGTAAATTTCAAATATACTTTTTCCTGCCCAACAATAGGCAAACCATCTACTACTGTTTTATCATCAACCGAATTTCCAGTATCAGCAAAAGTATAAGTTGCTTTAATAGTATCCTGCAGAATACTTTCATAATACATTAGACGAACAGCACCATTCACAACGCTCGCAGTTTTACTTTGATCCTTATTAGAAACTACATCTAGTCTCTGTATATAAGAAGATTCTGCGCTTTTAGTTGCTATGAAATTCGCCATTTGTTATTACCTCTTACTTATATTTAACCACCAACATAAAGAGAGTCAAATGGATCGGATTCACTTTCGTTAGAAGAAATCATCAAACCTCCCCCACCTTCATAAGCATCCCCACTTCCCGCAACAATTTGAGTATTAGGTACAATTACAATTTGCTCAGACCCAGATTCATACGAAGCAAAATTACTTAAAACATTTATAGCATCTTTATATTTTGCCTTATTAATAGCATCTAAGAAACCTGGAAAAGTTCCTTCAATTGCAGCAGTAGAATCTGCATCAATAACAAACTCTCTTCCCTTCTCAGCAATTTTTGCAATATGAGGGTATGACTTAGTAAATCCACCTTTATCATAACCATTCAATTTACTACTCATATGCATCAATACGGTTTTACCGGATCCAGGAACGGTTGCATAATTTCCACCACCACCAGGATCATTTTGAAAATTAGTAAGTCTAAAAGGAACCAAAGGGAATCCGGGCATATTAACATCAAATGCAGCTTTCCTGCCAGAATGAGTATGCATTGCTTGACCTTTTCTAATCAGATTAACATAGTAATCATTATTTTTATTTGCTAATATAGGAGTTCCGTCAGAAAGTTCTGGTTTTAACCCAGATCCTGCCATTTTTTTGATTAAAGGAACTCCATCCCTTACTAAAGTATCAACAGATCCATCAAAAGATTGAAAGTGTGCGTGAGACCAGTTAGGTTGAGACATATATGTTCTTCCAGTTAATCCAAATCTCCAATTCCCAGAACCAGAACCAACATCACTAGAATAAGATGTTTCTCCTTTTATATTAGCATTAACCTGCGCTGCACTTAATTTACCTGCCTTAAATTGTCCTATCATTGCCCCACCAGGTTCAAATCCAAAAGTATGCCCGTGCCTTGATTTTTCTGTCTCGTTTGCAAGATGATTATTTGCTTTTTCATAAGCATCTGCTCTAAAACTGTCTCTTGCTCCAACAAATTGTCTAGCAGATTGTTGTTTATTAGTATCTAATAAAGCGGCAGCAACTCTCTCAAGTTGTTCCTGTGTTTTACCGTGAGTTTTAGAAAACCTAATAGCATCTTGTTTTGTTTTTATTTTTGACCAAGCATCAGTACCACCATATTGTCTAACTGGTTGAAATTGACCAGGATTTAATATTGCTTTTTTGATAGTAGGGGCATTCCAAGCAGGATATTGTGTTCTATTATAAATCACTTGAGCAACATCTGCAGAACCTTGTGGATGAGAATTTTCAAACATTGCTGCTGTAGCAAGCAACCAAAAATCTTCACTATCACTAGAAACTTGAACTCCTCCACCTTCTCCCATATCTTCCGCACTTGGAGCAGTTTTTTCATCTCCTCCGGGTTTCCTAAGTCTCAAGTTTTCCTGTATTTCCCTCAGCGTTTTCTGAGAATTTGTCTCAGTAGATTCCTTAAATGCTTTTGCTACCCAATCACTAATATCACCACCTTGAGCAATGGCATCTAGTGTTTTAGGATCAACAAATCCACCCTCAGCAAAAGCAGCAAGACCACCCTTTAATTTCCCATCATCTATTCCTTTTGCAACCAACATATTAATTCCAAGACCAACATTTTTATAGTCTTCTTGTGTTGGTTTTTGCCCCAAAAGTATCTTAGAAGTAATTGCAAGTATTGGTCCAAAGTAATCACTATCTCCAAGATTCTTACCCGCGTTTTGAATCATTTTAAATGGATTAATTAATTCATTTGCTTTTTCCTGCATCATTTTAAAGGGATTTGGAAATAACCCAAATAATTTTTGCTCCCCACCAACATCAGAACCAGGAGAAGTTGCCTCAACATCACCAGGTTTTTTTGGTACTAATTTTCTTTTATATTTTGCTTTTCTTGTTAGTGTTCTTCTTACTCCACGCTGAGGTCTTCCAGATCTTGTTATTCCGCCGCCTGCTTTCTTAACAGTCTTTCCTTTCGCGGATGAAGACTTACCACCAAAAAGAAAATCATATAAGACACCACCAATAGCATCACCAGCAACACCCCCTAACAATCCCCCAATAAAGTTTCCAGCAACAGGCACAACGGTTCCTGCAGCAGCACCAACAGCACCAAGGAGTCCTGCACCAATTGCTCTAAATGCTGCTCTTCCAGGGTTCTCTCCAAGAGCAACAGACAAACCAAAATCAATCAGTGCTCCAACTACCGGAAGAGGAATCCTTTTTAAAAATGGTCTTACCGAAGAAAGAAGTGCTCTATTACCACCACGTCCAACTGTTACTTTAGGTCTTTGTCTAAAAGGATTTCTTACATCAGGTCTCCCTACTGTTCTACCACCACTTGTAGTAACCTTAGGTTTTCCGCCAGGTCTTACCGCAGTACCACGTCCCTTCCCACCACCAAATCCACCAGAACCAGCAACAGCCATTCCTGCGATAATAGCAAGATTTAAAAACTGATTTAATGAACTAGATAGTTGATCAAACTGTTTTGCGCCATCATCACCAAAAAGATTTTTTATAAATCCACGAGTAGCATCATAAGCCTTATATCCCCAATCAATAAAAGTTACAAGACCATCTAAAAGTTTTCCACCAACACCAAGAACAAAATCAGTTGCCTTACCCAAAAACTTTACAATAGGTATTATCTTTGGCAAATGATCTACTAGTCTGACTGCAAAATATCCAAGAATAATATTTCCAATAAAGTTCTTTACCCAATCCAAAAATCCCATTCTAGGCAGACTAGGCATTTTTATTTTGCCCTTTTCTGCGTTTGGTTTTGTTTCTAATTTTTCTTCTATTTTTTCACGTCTCTCAGAACTCTCTTTTTTCTTTTCTTCATTCAGTTTTTTCTTATCTGCTGCTAGAGTTCCTTTTAATATATCATCAATTTGAATTACTTTAACACGAACAATACCAAGATTTTCAACAGACTTATTAGTAAATCCTATAGATGAGGAACCTTTAATAATATTATTATTAACTTTTGATAGTGCTCCCCCTTTTGCGGAAGGCAAAAACTTTTGGGTATTAATCGCCATTTATCTTACCTCGCCAACCCTAAAGTATTTTGCTTTGATCTACTGCCTCTAGTAGAAGCACTGAAATTAGGTACATTTGAAGTTGATGGTTTGCTTCCACTTCCTCTTCTACCATTCATTCCACCTCCAGCAACTACAACTTTTGGTTTGGGTTTTGTTGGAGGTGATAAAGGTTTTCTCTTATTTAATTCTGACTGTCTCTTAGCAATAGTTGCTTGGGTTGCTCCCCTTGCTTTCAAGGAAGAAATAGATCCTTTTGATGCCTCATCATATTTCTTTCTTGCATTTGCAGCATCAATATTTTTATACGCACCGGGATTTATCATTCTTCCAAGTGATTCAAGTGGATTACTTGTTCCTGTTCCTGGTTGCGGTCCTCTTACATAAACTGTCTTACCACCTCTCATTGCTTTATATCCAACAAAAGGTCTTCCTTTATCATCAGTCATAATCTGAGTTTTAGGAGCATCTTTAAAGGACTGGTCTTTTAATCCATAACCACCCATAATTTTTCCACCTTGGAAAGTCTTTGCCCCTAAACCAGACAAAATAGTTTTTGCTTGCCTTGATAAAACTTCAGAACCAGTTTCTCCACCAAGTTTAATAACTTTCTGAAGAATTCCACCAAAACTTTTTTGGAATCTTTCTTCTTTATCAACAAGTTCTCTCAACTTTTCTATTCTATTTCTAAGTTTTTCTGGCGATTCTTTTCTTGCCTTTTCAATAGATGATGCAAGTCTCTTTGCTTCAACATAATCCAATCCACTTTGCACCAAATAACTTAACAATAATTCCACACCAAGAGACTTGAGATTTCCAAATCCACCAGGAACTTTCATATTAGTTTTTATTTGCGGAACAGAAAGTCCTCCAGTTATTCCAGTTCTAGCAAGTCCTCCACCAGTATAAGGAACAATAGCACTGGTTGCGGGGATAGGTGCTCTAACATTTTTCGCTGCTTTTGAAAAATAGTCTGCAGGAAGATTACTAAATTGACCTCTTAAAAAATAATCTGATTTAAGATTTGTGAATTGACCTCTCAAATTTGATTTTGGTGTGTTTAATCTTGGTAAGTTTTCTGCATATCTTGGAGCAGTTTTTGCATCCATATCAAATTTCTTCGCCAAGTCATCAAGTCCTGCTGCTGCTCTAGAACTTTGAGTAAATGATTGTGGATTATTAACTGCTTTTATTTTGTCTGCTGCAGATTGGCGAATAGCATCAAGCGCATCATCAGCACCGTGATGTCCCTGAAATATTCTTTCGTAAATATTTTCTCCACCGACCATTTTTGCAAAATCAGGCACTCCATTCAATTTCTTAAATGCTTTAAACAAATCTTCTTCTGTTCCAAATTGCCTAAAAACACGTGCAGCACGTCTAAGAGTATCAACATCAGGATTTGTTCCATAACTAGAAGCAAGAGGTATATCACCAATCATACCACCACCTTGGGCATAAGTGGTTCCGCTCATAATCTTAGGTTTGTTAGTTCCACCTCCAGCGGCATTCATTGCCTCCAAAGTATCAACACCATACTTAGCAACAGCACCCCGAGACATCACAAACTCGCCATCAGAAAGCATCGCAGGAACTTTATCTACACCCTTCTCACCACTTACAAACCCATTTACAAATCCACCACCATTAAACATTCCACCCAAACCACGCTGCAAAACTTGCTCTCTTTGCAGTTGTGTTGATCCTGGAGTTCCTTGTCCAGGTTTTACCCCTTCTCTTTTTTGTTCATTTTGTTGAGAAGCAGCATAAGCACCAACACCAGCAGCAGCTGCACCACCAACAACCAAAGAAGTAAGTGGATTTTTTGCAATGACTTTTAGAAGTTGAGGTATTGCAACTTTTCCTATTTGGAATATAAATCTGCCGACAGTCCCTGTTAAACCTCTAACCAACTTACCAAAACTTGTTCCAAATAAAATATAGGACCCAAGTAATGCAGGCCACCAATCTTTTACAAAACGAATAATAGATTTAACTTTACTTACATTCTTTTCATCACCCAACCATTCTACAAGTCTATATACGATTCTTCCAAGTATGACTGTGGTAAAGAATTGAAGTATTTTATCAAGTAAGGATTTTACTGGAGCAATAATTTTTTCTGCTAATTTCTTTAATCCTTCAAACCTTTTTTCTAATTTATTCTCTGCAAGATTTCTTTTCTCTTGTTCTGCTTTCCTTTTTTCATATGCAGATGCATCATCATCCACTTTCTTTTGCAGAGCAAGTGTATCTGCAATCGAAGACATATACTTAGCAATTGCAGAAATATCTTCTTCTATTCCTGCGCCAACTTTTTGAGAAACTCCAGTATATTTCTGCAATGCACTAGATGGGGATCTCACAAGAGCATTTCCGCGAGGTCCCTTCATTCCACCACCAGACGCTGGAGAAGGACCTTTCCCAGGAGAAGAAACTGCTGCTTTTGCTGCTTTTGTGGTTACGACTTTATCAACAAACTTTTCAAAACTTATCTTATTTTTTCTTCTAGAAAATCCTTCTTTTAATTGTTCTTTAGATAATTTTTGCCCACCGACAGTATTCTCCGTAAGGAGTTCATTTAGGTAATATTCATACCTATCCTTACCAAAAAAACTAGAAGCACTTATTGCTTTAGAAGTGGGCATTGCTCATCTGCTGTTTTTGTTTTAACTCTTCTTCTTCAAGGTGCTGTTGCAATAAACTAACGTAAATATCCCTTTCCCAAGGGATCATACCTTCAATTTCCCATAATGAATATTTATGGTATTGCATCAAAGAAAAATTAAGTTTGAAATAATTTTCAAGGTCCATATGGACCATACTCACGCGAAAAAAGATGCTAACCCTTCTAAAACAACTTCACTTTCAACTTCAGTAACTGGATTCTTAACTTTAATTTTATGAGAAAGTTTAGGCATTGTTTCAAAGAACTTTTCAATATCTTTGAACTGAGAAGAATTCATTGATTCCAAAAAGTCATTCATTTCTTTCTTGGTTACATCAGAAGTTGTCCAAGCTTCTTCTTCTGTAAAAATCTTATCAATACAAGATGCAATCAATTCAAAAGACTGATCCATTGCATTTTTATCACTGAAATCAAAATTGTTCTTAATAAATTGATCCAATGAAGGATATTTCATTTCCATCATAATAGAATCATCTAGTTTAATTCTATTTGTATGACTTTCATTTTTTTGAACTTTAATATCATCCAAATTAATTTTCACAGGAACTTGAGTTGTTTCATCGTCAGGGCAAATAATATTAACCTCAAGTTCCTCTCCAACAGATTTACCACGAATATTTAAAAACAAATATTCAATATCAAAAGTTGGAAGAGATTCTACCTTGATATTTTTAGTAAAAATACAATTCTTAATTACAGTTTTAATTGCAGTTGTAATTTGCTTTATATCTTCACTTTCTAAAGCAATCACAAGCAACTTTTCTTCTTTGACCAAGAAAGGTCTATATTGAATTTTTTGATCCGTAGAAGGCAACTCAAGTTCATAGGTAGGCGCAGAAATCTTAGGTAAAGGCATAATATCCTATAAAATTTTCAGGTGTGATTATTTATGGTGCTAGAGGACCAATGTTCCTACCAACATAAGGAAGACCCGATTCAACAAAACGCGAATTTGCATTCACTGCACTAATAATCTCATCACCTTCAAAAGATTGGATAGAATTGCCAGAAGAAAGTGCATTTTGAATACTTACTCCTCCAGTCGTATCTACACCAAACTCAGGATTTACGAATGTCTGATAAGCATTAAGATTAAATCCTGCTTGTTCTAATGGATTATTCAATGATGCTTGTGGATTTTCACTATTTGTTGGAGGAGGAGATCCATTAAGATCCTCAACAAAGTATCTGGTGTAAGAAAATGACACAGTACATTTAAGTAACGAAGAAGAGTCATAAGAAATAGGCATAGAAGATATACTAATCGGATATGCCTTCAAAAAAGTATAAGTAAGTTTTGTGGTATAGTCCTTTTCAAATTTAACAATACTAAGATTTTGAGTTTGATATTCTTCTGGATATCTTACTGTATAAAAATAATTCGGAGATTTAAGACCCAACGGTGTATTATTTGGACCACCAGAAATACTTTCATTTGAAATGAACTTAAGCCAAGTTTCAAAAAATCTAATTACAGTATATCTTGTATCGACATAAAAGGTTAAATCTATTCTATCGTCATATATTCTACGATATGCGTGCCTTTCAGTTACGCCAGTATAATCATTATTGATTTCAATGGTTGCTAGAGAGGATCCAGGTAAAGTTGCTTCACAGCAAGCAAGTTGTAAATCATTTTGAATCCCAGAAAAGATTATCCCATTCGTATTCATCATCGAAGAAACAGGATCTGGAATCGAAAGAAAAAGTTCATAATGAGAAGTTGTTGCTGGCTGCAATAATGAACTTTTTATATCAGATATTTTTCTAGGTTTTGGCGTAGAAATGGCCATCTATAAATACTTTTTGATCGTATATATTATGTAGTAGGGATAATGGGAGAAAGTATTAAGAGTAAGTACAAACCATCATACCCAGACAAATACAAAGGAGACTCTTCCAATATAATCTGTAGAAGTAATTGGGAAAGAAAATTTTGTTATTGGTGTGATCATAATCCAAGTATAATTTCTTGGGCATCGGAAGAATTCTGTGTTCCTTACGTATCGCCTGTTGATGGCAAAGTCCATAGATATTTCCCAGATTATTTAATTAAAATCAAAGAAACATCGGGTGAAATTAAAAATTATGTGATTGAAGTAAAACCAAAGAAACAAACTCTTCCGCCAAAACAAAGATCCAGAGTTACAAAATCATATCTACACGAATGTAGAACTTATGCAGTAAATCAAGCAAAGTGGAATGCGGTTAAAGAATGGTGTGCAGATAGACTATTAGAATTTAAAATAATCACAGAAGAAGAGTTATTCTAATGGCAGAAGGTTTTGGTCAATATCTCAATTTACCTCCAAGAATGAGGGAACTGAAAAAAAGAATTCAACGAGAAAGAGCTACTGATTCCGAAGACTTGATGATAATTATCATAGATGAATTAAAAGAAGAAGCATTATACCCAGAAGTAGGAAAATTTTATACCTTTATCTACAATGCCAAAACTCCAGGTCTTAAGTACGATCAGCATCCACTAATTGCCTGCACATCAATAGAACCGTGGGGATTTAGAGGAATTAATTTTCATTGGAGAAAATACCGACAATACACTTGGCAAGAAGTTGCAGGAAAACTTCACGTAGTAAGGTATGAAGAACTTGACGAAATGCTTACTATACCTTATGCAAAATTCCTACTAAATAAATAAGAAACTCCCATTATAAATGTCTCATACTCTACAAAAAATTGAGATGCTTATTCCTACTAGAGGTGGGAGGAACTTTTAATGGCAACAACAAAATTAATAGAAAGCAAACCTACAATTACAAAAGTTGGATCTCAAGGAACTCCTCTAGAATATTATGTTCAGACGCAGTATCAAGTAGATAATAATGGAAAACTAATTCCAGGGACTCAAAAATCATATATTGCTTACAATAATTCTACAACCTTTGTAAAAAACTGGGTCCAAGCAGCGGAAACTTCTAATGGAGGAGCAAGCTGGACCTTTAAGAATGGAATAGATGAGAAACCAATTTTTGGAGCAGATGCTCAAAAATCTTTAAAAGATGGTGCTTTAAAAACAGATACTCAGAACGCAATTAAATCCTCCGCAAAGAGTGCGCCACAGCCACTATCTAACCAAGACCAAGCACAATTGGCAGTAAGTGCAAAAAATCAAGCATCAGAAACGGTAACTACAGAAGAAGCGCAAGCATCTCTATCAGATATAACCTCAAAAGAAACCGAAGCTTTATCAAGGTCTTCTTTTCCAAAAAATTTAACATATCCTGCAGATCTTCAAATTGCTCAACAGGACGTAATACAATTTAATATGGTGAAATATTCACCAAGAAAATTTAAAAGTGGAGAAGGAACGATAAACCCAATTCAAGAAAGAAGAGAAATTACAGATGAATTAATCATAGGAAGAGTATATTTACCAATACCAGGTGGAATTTCAGACACTAACGCAGTGACTTGGGGAAGTGATGATATGAATCCCATACAATCAATGCTTGCAAACATTGCTATGTCAGCAATTGGTGGTGGAGGAGAAGCAGGTGCTAATACCACTGAAGGAACAGTTGGAGATATTGGAAATAACTCCGCAGATGCAAAAGAATGGGTAAAGAGTTATTTTGCACAAGCAGCAACTGGGACAACGAATTTATTATCAAGAACCCAAGGTGCAATAACAAATCCAAATATGGAGTTACTGTTCTCAGGTCCAACACTAAGACCTTTCACATTTAACTTCAAACTATCTGCAAGAGGTACTAAAGATAGAGATGAAATTCGTCAGATTATAAGATTCTTCAAACAAGGAATGGCGGTCCAGAGAACACAATCCCAACTCTTCCTAAAAGCACCTCATACATTCAAAATAAGATATTTGCATAAAGAAAAAGATCATCCATATATTAATCTAATTAAAGAGTGTGCCTTGCAATCATTTACCGTAAATTATACTCCAGAAGGAAATTATATGACCTTTGCAGATGGTCTAATGACTTCCTATGAAATATCAATGCAATTCCAAGAACTCGAACCAATCTTTAATGATGATTATAGAAACCTTGATGGAAAATCAATAGATACAAATATAGGTTACTAAAATGGCAAACGAATATTTTAGAAAAGTTCCAGATTTTGAATATGTAAATAGACTTCCAAATTCTAAGATTGGAGACTATATTCAAGTCAAAAATTTTTTTAAGAGGGGAAAAATTAGACCTGATATTTTTCAAAATCTAATGTTCTTTGAAAAATATAAGATAGTTGGTGACGACAGACCAGACAATGTAGCATATGAATTTTATGGAGATTCCAATTTAGATTGGATTGTTTTAATTTCCAATAATATTCTTAGCATACAAACCGAATGGCCCTTAACCCAAACTTCATTTGACACCTACTTGTTTGAAAAATATAAAGTTGTTGGGGATACAGAGACAGATACTTATAATCGAATTTATAATGGGATACATCATTATGAAACAACTAGGGCAACCAATTCTTCTGGTGCAATTTTAGTAAGAGAGGGATTGATGGTAGATGAAAATTATTCCCTTACATACTATGACGAACTAATTTCAGCATATTCAACCATATATCCAGTCACTCCGATTACAAATTATGAGTATGAAGAAAAAATCGAAGATAATAAAAGAAGTATATTCTTACTTAAAGCAAGATATTTAAATGTTATTATTGATGATATGGACGATATTATGAAATACAAAAAAGGTTCCGGTCAATTTAAAACCGAAACCTTAAAAACTGCTGATAATATTAGACTTTATTCCTAATCAATCATTTGCGAGACGAGAAAAATATGCAAGAGCATCATCTTCATCGTCATCATCTGAAGTGACTTTAGGAAGAGAAGAAGACTTAGAACGAGTATAAGACTCTTCAAGTTCTTCCACTACACGACTTTGGACTGTTGGAGTTTGAACCAAGTCTTCCAGATCGTCTTCTTGTTCAATTACTGCACGGGAACGGGTAGGAGATGAACTCTTAACACCAAGAACCATATTCATACGACGTTCAAGATCTTCATAAGACTTAAACTGATCTGGAGCAGTAATTGCAGTTAGAGAATACTCTTTCTTCCAGATAGATTCAAGAGCATCATCATCATCCAGGAGTGGTGCAACGCGGTCAAATTCAGACTTATCGTAATTCCAATACCCATCTTTCTTTACGATTTTGAGTTTGAAATTAGCACCTGCCCAGAAGTCAAAAGGATTGATGGGTTCTTCGTCCTCAAACTCAGGTTGCATTGCTTCCATAATCTTATCAAAGATTTTCTTACCATACTTGAAAAGAAAAACCTTTCCTTCATTTTGAGGATTTGCAGGATCCTTTACAACGTAAATATTGCTATAATAGTTAAGCTTACGTTTTTGCTTACGAACAATTTCTTTATTGGTTTCAGAACCAGTATTCCAAAGTTCGCGGTTATGTTCCCCAAGAGGATCTTTTTGCCCGATAGTGGTCAAAGAGTTTTCAATATACCATCCACCAGGACCTTGGAAAGCGTGCGAGTACATCTTTGCCCAAGGAAGTTCTTCACCATCGGGTGCAGGAAGGAAACGAATTACCGCAGATCCTACTCCGTCCTTTCCCATTTCGGGTTTCCATAGACGTTCATCAGCACCACCCACACCAGGAGTGCTCATTTTTTCAACTTCCTTCACAAGTTTCTGTGTCAGAGATCCAAGAGAAGATTGCTTTTTAAGAGATTCAAATGACATTTGATTACCTTTGTTAATTGTATTTGGCCTTTGTAACTTTGCTTAAGGGATCGTTCAGCCCACTTTATTCTACAGGTCTGACCCCGTTTTGTCAATCTGCTCTTTCATCATATCCAGCATTTTTGACATATTGTTGAGAATGATATTCATATCCGTTCCAGAGGGCATCCCCATCATAATCGCAGAATTTACAATTCTTTCTTTCATTTCTTTTGCCTCTGGATCATCTGACAAACTCATTCTTGTATAAAGAACTTTTTGCTTATCTAGAAGAGTTTCAAGAACTTCAACATGCTCAAGTTTTTCTTGTTTAGACATCGTTGGAAATTTAAAAATATTTCCGTAAATTTGTTCTTGAAGTTCAGCAATTTCAGTCATCTCTGCACGGACAACTTCAGATCTAAAAAAACTCATTGATCCTCCAAAATAAGATCTTTCAAAATTTTACGATAGCGAAAGATGTCAGTATTTATAAATGGTGTGTACTTTCTAACTTTACGACTAACGGTTTCCCATACAGGATCTTTAAGTTTTTTGTCAAAATTCTTTGAGTATAAAAAGATCTTATCGAAAAGCACCATTGTTTCCAATGATATTTTTCCACTTAGAAAATTTTTAAGTAGAACTGGATGTCCTTTTGAACACTTAAAGACATCTTCAAATTTATTTTCTTCGAATAAAGATTGACTTTCTTCTTTAAAAATATAGGAAAGTGATTGAATTTTTTTCTGCCAATCTTTATATCTATCTTCACCTTCCTTTATCATTTCACCAATCCAAAGTGTTTCTGGATCAGAGCATGATACAAAATTAGCAACAAAAAAATCAACTATTTCTTTATCTGATTTTTGCCTTGCAATCTTTTCAAACCAAAATCGATCTTTCCGTTTGTAGAAAGATTGTACCGTTGCTCTACTTTTTCCACAGTACTTATGATAGTCATAACTATCTTTTGTAAAGTGATTTTTTAGAGCAAGGTACTCACGATAGGCATCGAATGGCATCATTCAAAAAAGTAATATAGGGATTTTTTTGCCGGAATTTTTTTCGACCAAAAATGGATTAAAAAACCAATTTTGCACGGGAAGTTTTTTTAAGAAAATTAAGTTCCATTGCTTCGTATTTAATTTTTTCCTTCAAAGGTTTAGAGATAAGTTTTGGAACTGATTCCAAATCAATATTATTATGTTCACAAAAATGAATAATAGCATCAATATAATTCATTTCTATATTAACGTGAACAAGATTTTCAATTTCTTGTGCAAACCTCGATGGGCAGAAAAACTTACTTTCTAGTGCTTTCTCTAACTCATTCTCCATTTGACCCAGTATTGTGATGTACAAATTCTTTAATGTATCGAACTAGAAGTTTAATATAGTCCCCTTTATTTCTTTTGTCAAACACTTTAACTTCCCCACCAGGAGTAACCATTAGCGTGATAAGTTTTTTAACCACTTGTCCTGTAAGTTCATAATATGCGGCAGCATAAAATGTTTCTTGGACGAAGTAATTCTCAATCCATTTTTCCGGTTTGATTTTATCTGATGTTTTAAAGTCTATTACAGCCAACTCGCCTTCATATTCCGCAATGCAATCGACTCTTCCAGCAAGTCCAAGATATTCTGAATAAAGTGTTCTTTCAATTGCATGAATATTATTTATCTTATCAAGATAAGGTTTTGCATGATGAAACATATGTTTTGTCAGGAGATGATAATCATCCCAAACAAGTTCTTTATTTTCCAAATAATCCTGACAGACTTGGTGAAAATCAGTTCCTCTTGCGGTTGCTTTCTTTGTAATACGATTTGCTTCTTCAAGTCCTACACGTTTTCTCCAGTCAATAAAGATTTGACGATTGTAAAAAGAAGTGACTGAAGTGATAGAAGGCACCCAATCTCCACTTGGTAGATTATAGAGACGGATGCTCTCTGTTGTTTTGCATTCTAGTTCAATATCACCTAAAAAATTATGATGAATAAATGTCATACACCGACTTCCATTTTAGCAAGAATATATTCCTTCACAAATCCGGAACGAACAATATCATCAACACCAAATTCAATAATATCAATTGAGGGCATGATACGAAGAACCTTCATAAAATCAACGATTCCATTCTTTTCATTGGTCTTAACGAGGTCAGATTGAGTAGCATCACCACAGAACATGATTTTACTATTCTCTCCTACACGAGTAATGATACTATCAAGTTCATGATAGTTCAGGTTTTGGAATTCATCTACGATAATGATTGAGTTGTCCAGAGTAGTTCCACGAATAAAAGAAGTACTCCAAAAACTAATTGTACCTTGAGTTTTGAGGTTTCCATAGAGCATTTCAAAAGATGCATCATCTGGCATTTGGAACATATACTTTACCATATTCTTATAAGGAATTTGATAAAGAGATGACTTATCTTCGTGGTCTCCAGGAAGAAAACCAATTTCACGAGTAGCAACAAGAGACCTTACAATATAGATTTTTTCGTAAGGACTTCTTTCATCTAAAACATCTTGAAGAGCATTATAAAGAGTGATGAAAGTTTTACCTGTTCCAGCACATCCATAAGCAACGACATGTTGATTTTTTTCATATGATTTATACAAAAGTTTTTGATTGTCTGTGAGAGGTTCAATCTCTCTCATCAACTCAGAACCAATTGGTTTTTTACGCTTCATTTGTTTAGCGGTCATACCAACGCCAATTGGTTGATCATCTGTCCTTCTTCTTCTTGCCATTTAGATTTTTGTAAATGATTTGTTATTTTTAATACATGTTCAGCGAATGAAGATACATCCATATCACTTTTCATATAGTTGCATTTAGTGCAACAAGGAACACAATTTTGTTTTTCATATCCCTTTGTATTATCTATTCTATCAATTCCATTATAAGGAACAGGAACTCCTACATGTTTTCCCCTACCTCTGTTAGGTTGTTTTAATTCTGGTTCTGATCCACAATAATAGCAATTTTGTTTAATAATTTCAAGATGTTCTTCTTTTGATAGATCAAAATCTATATTTCTGGATTTAGCCCCAGATTGATACTGTTCATAAATGTACCTATAAACGCTTTCAGGTTTTCTTCTTTTTTGAGAGTTTAGATTATTTCTATAAGTGTGCTTGCATCCACAACTTTTTGCTCTGTCTAATTCATTTTTACATAAGAAACTTTCATACATAAAAATTTTTTCATTTCCACAAACACATCTACATAAAAGTTTTTTTCTTTTTCTGCCGTTGGAATAAGTTTCAAAAAAAGGAGGAGAAATAACTTCAAGATAATAAAATTTATCTCCCACTTTTATTTCTGGATGCTTTATAAAAGTTCTAGACATAAACCTGGTTGGAATAGCATAAACTTATTTATATTATATCCAGGTTATACAGGTTTAACTCTTGATTTTGGGACTTTGCTTACACGACCTAGGACATCATTCCATCCTGGATGAGACTTTTTCAGTCTATCATAGACCTCACCAATTTCACCAGATGCAGGACAGGTACTTGGGTCTGACCAATCTCTTTCCCACTCTGGATTGTCTTTTTTCCATTGATCCCATTCATGAACACTAAGAACTATTTCTTTTTGTTCACCCGTGGATTTATTAACGACGGGGTACGTAGCCAAATTCATTCCTCCATAGTGTGTAAGGATATTTAGTCAATGATAATAGAAGGAGCGTCATCACACTCAATACAATCTATACACTCTTGAATATCCGGATTATCTTTTAAGTATTTTTGAAGATCATCTTCAGTAAGAATAACTTTAAAGATGTGTCCTGTTAGATGATCTTTTAAACACCAACTCTTCATAAAACCTCAGGGAGAAAGTCTTGCTCTATGTAGTCGCTTCTCCTCATAATACTTCCACACATTTGGAGACCATCTCTCAAGGTGAGGAGCAATCTGCTCACACAATGATTGAATCTCTAGTTGTGCGTCCATCTTTGCTCGCAAATCCATAAAGTGAAGAACAGAGCGTAGGTTAAAAGAAACCACAAAGTTCTGACGAATTGCTTGTGCAAGATAATCCCTAATGTGTTCTTCACACATTCCCTTTTCATATTTTGCGGCATAACGCTTACAACCTTCTAGAATCCAACCAAGTTCGTCTTGGTAATCTTCTTGGGTCCAATCATACTTCTTACCATAACGATTGGTATAGAAACCAGGAGGACGAACAAAGAATACATCTTCTGGTTTGAGTTCCCCACTTGCAACTTTAATGACTCTCTTTCCAGTATAT
>Ga0315903_10000986_pt1 | contig 43057 bp, 49 predicted proteins | sample LakEriMetagenome_7_FD_203524 | JGI IMG/M metagenome (GOLD analysis project Ga0315903, IMG submission 203524) | Freshwater fungal communities from buoy surface, Lake Erie, Ohio, United States - Buoy 2 MA119 | ecosystem: Environmental > Aquatic > Freshwater > Lake | place: USA: Lake Erie, Ohio... | reverse complement strand
GCGTCCGTGAAGGGGCGCACGTCGAGCAATTCCTGCCGGGCGGCGATCTGGCCCTTGATGACCCAGTAGAGCGAGCCGCCGTCCAGCAATTCCGCCACCCGTTTGGGAACCATGCGGGTGGTGTGGAACTGCTCCGGCGTCTCGCCGCGCTTCTTCATCGTCGCGAGCTTGAGCGCGATCCATTCCTCAAGGTCGCGGATCGAATCCGCGCCGACGCAGAGTTTGACGAGATGCAGGGCCATGGCCGCTTTCTGGCCGAGCGCGACGCGGGGAGCAAGTGGGACAAGCCCCGCCCCCGTTCGCCTTCAGCCGCGCCCCTCGAACGGCATTTTGGTGGCCTTGATGGTCATGAACAGCACGTTGGTCTCCAGCGGCAGGTTCGCCATCCCCACCACCGCCTGGCCCACATGGTCGAGCGGCATGGTGGCCTCCGGGCGCACCGATCCGTCGGGCTGGAGAATGCCCTGTCGCATCTTCTCCGCCATCTGGCTTTCCGCGTTGCCGATGTCGATCTGGCCCACGGCGATGTCGTATTTGCGCCCGTCGAGCGCGCCCGTCTTGGTGAGGCCCGTCACCGCATGTTTCGTCGCCGTATAGGCGATGGAGTTGGGACGCGGCGTGTGGGCGGAGATCGACCCATTGTTGATGATGCGCCCGCCGCGCGGCGTCTGCGCCTTCATCATGCGGAAGGCGCCCTGCATGCACAGGAACATGCCGTCGAGATTGACGCCAACCACGCGGCGCCAGTCCTCGAAGGAAAGATCCTCGAGCAGGACCGGCGGCGCGCCGGAGCCTGCGTTGTTGAACAGGAGATCCAGCCGGCCGAACGTCGTTGCGATCTGCGCGAACAGCCCGTCCACGTCCGGCGGCTTGCTGACGTCGGCTGGAACGACGAGCGCCTCGCGCCCGAGCGCGCGCACGGCCTGCGCGGTCTCCTCCAGCGGCTCGCGCCGGCGTCCCGCCGCCACAACGCAGAAGCCAGCGCCCGCAAGCGCCAGCGCCGCCGCCCGCCCGATGCCGCTGCCCGCGCCCGTCACCAGCGCGACCTTGCGCGCCCCCGCCTCTGCGCTCATGCCCTGTTCTCCCTTGCGGCGCGCGCATCGCGCAGCGCCCGCGCCACGATCCTATAGCTCGCCTGAAACAAGACGCCCGCCATGATCACGTCAAGCGCGTATTCGGGCCAGCGTTGCGGCGCCACGCGCGCGGCGAAGCCGAGCCCCACATAGAAAACCGTCTTCAGCACATCGTTGCGCGAGCTCAGCCATGTCGCCTCGATGAGCGGATTGGCGCTGGCGCGAAAGCGCCACAGCGCGACGACGATCGCGACCGCGATGACGACCGCGCTCACGGCGGAAAAGCCGAAGACGAGCGGCTCGATCGGGCGCGGCCGGGCGATCTTGTCGGCGAGATCCCACAATGTGTGGACGCCTGCGGCCGCCATGACGGCGGCGATGAACAGGGCGCTCGCCCGCTCCGCCCTCGCCCCGCGACCGAACACGAGCGCCGCGAGCCCATAGAGCAGCACGTCGTAGATCCAGTCCACGCCGTCTTTGAACAAATGCGCATTGCCGATGGCGAGCGCGACGCCAGTCTGCGCGCTGGCGAAGACGAGCAGGCCGAGCGCGATCGACCAGATCACGCGGGTGAAGGCGCGGCCTTCGCCCTCGTCCGTCGCGCCGGCCGCGTTCATGGACGCCCGCGCGGATCAGAGGGAATCGTAGCCCTCATGGCGCCATTTCTCCTTGGCGGCGTCCTTATGCCAGGCTTCCCATGCGGGCAGCGCCATGATCGCCTCCATATAGTCGCGCGTCTGCGGCGAGACGGGCGCCTCGTAGATGTGGAGCCGGTTGACGATGGGCGCGAACATGGCGTCGGCCGCGCAGAAATCGCCGAACAGGAACGGCTTCTTCTTCGAGCCGAAAGTCTCGCGCGCCTCCGCCCAGATGATCTCGATGCGCCGCACGTTCTCCGCCGCCTCAGGCGTCAGCGGACGCAGTTTGGGCGCGCGGCGAAAATTGGTCGGGCAATGCTGGCGCAGCGGCACGAAGCCCGCATGCATCTCGTTGGAGATCGCGCGGGCGAAAGCGCGGGCGGCGCGGTTCTTCGGCCAGATGTTCTTCGCCGGATATTTTTCGTGCAGATATTCCATGATCGCCAGCGATTCCCACACGCGCACGTCGCCGTCCGTGAGGACGGGCGCCTTGCCCGTGGGCGAGAGCCGCCGCAGCTTCTTCTTGCCCGGCTCGTCGTAGATGTTGACGACGGTCTCCTCAAAAGGAACGTGCATCGTCGCCATCAACAGCCACGGACGCAGCGACCACGACGAATAAGCCTTGTTGGCGATGATGAGTCCCAGCGGCATGGAAGCCCCTCCTGTGCGGCCGACCTTGCGCGATCATTCGCCCGACGCGCGCGTGAAATCAAGCGCGCAGCATGACCACGGACGCAGCCTGCCCTAGTCTGGCGCTGATTCGCATCCATGGACCGCGCCATGTTGGGCTTCAGCCAGATCGACCTTTTCGCCCTCGTCTTCTTCGTGACCGCCTGGGCGATCTACCACGTGGCGTTCGCCCGTGAGGGAGAGAAGGGCGTCAACGGGGTGATGGGCGAGTATCGCCTGCGCTGGATGATGCAAATGTCGCAGCGCGAGGTGCGCATCATGGATTCGGCGATCATGGCCTCGCTGCAGAACGGCACGGCTTTTTTCGCCTCCACCTCCCTGCTGGCGATCGGCGCCTGCGCCACTTTGCTGGGCTCGATCGACGACATGACGAAAATCGCCGCCGACCTGCCGCTGGGAGTCGCCACGCCGCGCGTCGTGCTGGAGCTGAAGATCATCGGCCTTTTACTGATCTTCGGCTACGCGTTCTTTAAATTCGCCTGGTCGTATCGTCTGTTCAATTACACAGCGATTCTGCTTGGCGCGACGCCGCAGGCGCGCGATCCCGACGCGCTCGAACGCGAGCGCATAGCCGGACGCGCCGGGCGGATGGGCGTGGCGGCGGCGCGCCATTTCACACGCGGCCAGCGCGCCTTCTTCTTCGCGCTCGCCTATCTCGGCTGGTTCCTCGGCCCCTTCGTCTTTATGGGCATGACCTTTTTCGTCCTGCTCGTCATGTGGCGGCGCCAGTTCGCCTCCGACGCGCGCGAGGCGCTGCGCTGGGAGCCGCCGCCGCGCGAACCTGACGGTCCGGCTTGACGGGCGCGGCCGCAGGCTCCATCACCCGATCATGTCGAGTGAAATCACCCCAGGCGACAAAGACGCCGCACGCGCCGCCAGACGCGCCGGGCTCGAGGACGTGATCCTCGCGCTCTGCGGCGAGCGCGGCCCCGAGAAGACGATCTGCCCCACCGACGCCGCCAAGGCCTACGCCGCCGCGCGCGGGGAGGACGAACTCGCCTGGCGCCATTGGCTCACCCATGTGCGCGGCGTCGCCGTCGGCCTCGCGCGGCAGGGCCGGCTTGTGATCTATCGCAAGGGCAAGCCGGTGGATCCGGACGATTTCCGCGGCGTCTACCGGCTCGGCCTGCCGCGCAGCGATTGAACCTTCCTCGCGCCGCTCACGGCGCCGGAAACAGCGCGTTTGTGCGCCCCGTGAGACGATAGGCGAGAAGACCCACATATTCGCGCACCGCGACGGTGGCGCGCGCGGCGTTCTCCTCCAAATCGAACCGCAGCTTGAAATCAGCGCGCCCGCCAAGCGTGCGGTAATCCACCGGCCATGGCGTGACGTCGAGGCCCGCGGCGCGAAAGGCGCCCATCGCGCGCGGCATATGGAAGGCGGAGGTGACGAGCAGCCAGCGCCGGTCGGCCTGCACGATCTGCGCGACGTAGCGCGCGTTCTCTTGCGTATTGCGCGAGCGATCCTCGATCGTCACGCGCGACAGCGGCACGCCCATGGCGGGGAGCATGAGGCGCACGCTCTGCGCCTCCGTCGGCGCGTCGGGCGCAAGCGATGCGGACCCGCCGGAAAAGACGATGCGCGCATTCGGAAAGCGTTGCGCCAGAGCCGCCGCCTCGATCAGCCGCGCGCCCGCCTCGTTGATGGAGAAGCCCTCGCGCGCGGCGCTGAGCGCGGGGCGCACGCCTCCCCCCAGCACGATCACGCCCACCGGCTCCGCGACAGGTTCGAGCGGGCGCGCGAAGCGATCCTCCAGCGGGCGCATGAGCGCGGCGGAGAACGGCCCGAAGCCCAGCGCGAAAAAACCGCAGGCGCAAAACACCGCGAGGCCCGCAGCCGCGCGCCGCCACCGCGTGAACAGGCCCACGCAAGCGAGCACGAGCAGAATCGTCAGCGCGTTCATCGGCGCCATCACGATCCAGAATAATTTCGATGCGTGGAAGAACATGGGGCGCCGGCTCCCGCGCGCCTTCAATCGAAAAGGCACCCGCGTCGTGCGTCCATGGATAGACGCAAAGCCGCGCTCACAACAAGGGCAGTTCGAGCACTTTCGCGCTTGGGCGCCCGCGCGCCAGCTCAAACCAGCGCGCCAGATGCGGCAGGTCGGGACGCGCGATGGGCAGGTTGAGCCAGCGATGCGCCACCGGCGCGATGCAACAATCGGCCATGCCGAACGTATCGCCCGTGACATAGGGCTGGCGCGCCAGCAATGCGTCGAGGATCGCAAAATTCGCCTCGCAGGTCTTGCGCGCCGCCTCGAGGGCGGCCGGGTCGCCGGAGCCCGGATTGCGCACGAGCGGCACGAACATCGCGTTAAGCGGCGCGAGCAGCGTGGTGAGCTGCCAGTCCATCCAGCGTTCGGCGCCTGCGCGCACGCGCGCGTCGAGCGGCCACAAGGCGCCGGGCGCATAGGCGCTGGCGAGATAGCGCACGATGGCGTTCGATTCCCACAAGACGAATCCATCGTCGTCGATCGTGGGCACGAGGCCGTTGGGATTCATTGCGCGATAGGCCGGCGTGTCGTTCACGCCGAAAGCGAGCCCTGCGTTGATGCGCTCATAGGGCAGGCCGATCTCCTCGAGCGCCATGAGCGGCTTTTGCACATTGAGCGAGTTGGTGCGGCCCCAGATGCGCAGCATGGCGCCCCCTTTCTCAGCGTCCGCCTGCAAGCCAGGCGCGCCATTGCTCGCGCGTGCCCACGAAGGCGTTGCGATCGGTCTTGCCGCGAATGCCGGGGATCGCCCCGTCGGACTGGTATTGCCAGAAGACCCAGCGGCGACCGGGATAATGCACGGAGGGCTCGTATTTCGTCGAGCGCACCCAGACGGGATAATCCTCGAATTCGTTCGGGTGCATCATCTGCGCATAGAAATCCACGGTGACGTAGATCACCGGCTTGCGGCCGTAATGCTGCTCCATCTCGCGCAGCATGAGGCGCATTTTCTCCACCACCTCGCCCCGGTCGAGCTTCTTGCGGCAATTGCGCGACTTGGGCTGGAACTCGACGTCGAGCACGGGCGGCAGCGCGTCGCGCTCGCGCGGCACGTTGCGCTTGAACCATTCCACCTGCTCGTGGCCCGGCCGGCACCACCACACGAAGTGATAGGCGCCGCGCGGCACGCCGGCGGCCTTGGCCCCGCGCCAGTTGTCGAGGAACTTCGGATCGAGAAAATCCCCGCCCTCCGTCGCCTTGATCCATGCGAACTTGACGCCCGACGCCTTCACCGCGCGCCAGTCGATGTCGCCGTTCCACCAGGACACGTCGATGCCGTGGATGGGGAACTGGGAGGGATGCAGGCCGGTGAAATGCTCGTTGCCGGCGCCGGGAAAGGCGCCGACGCCCGTGCCGTCCTCCGGCAGCAGGGTGGGGCTGGGCGCGCGCCCGCAGGCGGCGAGGAAGAGGGCGAGCGCCGCGGCAGGCAGCAGGCGCGTCAGGGATACGCAACGCGGAGACATGCCGCGCAAATTAGCTGCGACCCGGTAACGCTTCGTTAATGCGCGCGACGCCGCTCACGCGGAGCCGAGGCCGAAATAGAGCGTGGCGAATCCAAGGAAGGCGAGATTGCCCACCACATCCGTCACCGTGGTGACGAAGGGGCTGGAGGCGACCGCGGGATCCGCGTCGAGCTTTTCGAGCAGCATGGGAATGAGGATGCCGCCGAGCGCGCCGAAGACGAGATTGGTGATCATGGCGAGCGTCATCACCACGCCCAGCCCCGGCAGGCCGTACCAGGCGCCCGCCACCATGCCGGTGATCACGCCGAAGGCGAGGCCGTTGAGCCCGCCCACCGCCGCCTCGCGCAGGATGATGCGCCGCGCGTTTGCGCTTGTGAGCTCGCGCGTGGCGAGCGCGCGCACCGCGACCGTCATGGTCTGCGTGGCGGCGTTGCCGCCCTGACTCGCGACAATGGGCACGAGCACGGCGAGCGCCACCATCTGCTGGATCTGGCCTTCAAAGCGCGAGATCACCGCCGCCGCCGCGAAGGCGGTGACGAGGTTCACCGTGAGCCACAGGAAACGGCTGCGCGCCGTCCACCAGACGGAGTCCGACAATTGTTCGCTGGCGCTCACGCCGCCGAGCGCCTTGATGTCCTCGTCCGCCTCCTGCTCGATCACGTCCACCACGTCGTCGATGGTGATCATGCCCACGAGGCGCTCGCCCTCGTCCACCACCGGCGCGGAGACGAGATTGTAGCGCTCGAACACGCGCGCGACTTCCTCCTGATCGTCATCCACATGCACGCGGCGACGCTCGGAATCCATCAGCTCGTCGAGCCGCTGGCTGCGGCGCGCGCGCAACAGCCGGTCGAGGAAGACATTGCCGAGGAAACGATGCGCGGGATCGACGACGAACACGTCGAAGAAGGAATCCGGCGCCTCCTCGCCCAGCGCGTCGTGGATGTGGTCGAGCAATTGCCCTACGGTCCAGAACGGCGGCGCGGTCACCATGCTCGTCTGCATGAGACGGCCGGCCGATCCTTCGGGATAATCGAGCGAGCGGCGCAGGGCGACCCGTTCGAGCGCAGGCAGCGCCTCGAGAATCTCCTCCTGCTCCTCCTGGGGCAGGTCCTCGAGAATCGTGAGGGCGTCGTCGCTTTCCAGCTCGTGCACGCCCTCCGCGATGGTCTCGGTGGGCAATTCCTCGAGAATGTCCTCGCGGACGGAATCCTCGACCTCGGTGAGCGCGGCGAAGTCGAATTCGCGCCCCATAAGCTCCACGAGCCGGGGACGAAGGTCGTGCTCGATCGCCTCGAGCACCGCGCCCATGTCGGCCTCGTGCAGGTCGCCCAGAAGCTCGAGCGTGCGCGCGGGGTCGCCCGCCTCCACCGCCTGCGTGACGGCGTCGACGAAATCGGCGCGCAGCTCCCCCTCCTCGTCGCGGGGCGCAAGGTCGGGCGGCGACGCATCTTGTGGAACGGCCGTGGTCATGTCGCTGGATGTCCCCGGCTGGAGCGCGCGATTGGCTGACGCTTCGCTTGTAATGCGATTTGGACGGTCGGTGAAAGCCCTGACTCGCCGGCGCGCGGCAGGGGCGCCCAAAAAAGAACCCGCCGACGATCGCGCCAGCGGGCTTCTTTTAGAAGATCAACGACTTGTCGGTGATCGAGATGGTGCGGCCAAGAAGACTCGAACTTCCACTCCGGTTAAGGAACTAGCACCTCAAGCTAGCGCGTCTACCAATTCCGCCATGGCCGCATCTGGGGCGCCGGACCGAAGTCCCGCTCCCGCCGACGTTTGGGGCGAGCCCGTCCCGTCGGCAGGCGGCCCGTCTAACAAATCAATCCGGCGGTGACAAGCGAAAGCAGTCCCCGGTAGTGGCGGCGTAGGCCCACGTGGCGCGCCGCGGGCGGGCGGGCTATGACATCGCCCATGAGCGAAGCCCCGCCCGGACCGCCTGTGGCCTCTCCCGCCTGCCCCGCGCCTGCGCGCGGCGCGCTCGCCCATCGCATGGCCGCCCGGCCCGGCGCTCCGCCGGTGGAATGGCGCATCCTCGAGGGCCTCGCGCCCTATGAGGAGACGCTCGCGGCCATGGAGGCGCGGGCGGACGCGATTCGCGACGGGCGCGCGGCCGAATGCGTCTGGCTGCTGGAGCATCCCGCGCTCTACACGGCCGGCACGTCCGCCCGCCCGGAGGATCTCGTGGAGCGCCGCTTCCCCGTGCATGACGTCGGGCGCGGCGGCCAATACACCTATCACGGCCCCGGCCAGCGCGTCGGCTATGTGATGCTCGACCTCAAACGCCGCAGCGAGGACGTGCGCGCCTTCGTCTGCGCGCTCGAGGACTGGATCATCCAGACGCTCGCCGCCTTCAACCTGCGCGGCGAACGGCGCGAGGACCGCGTGGGCGTGTGGGTGAAGCGCCCCGACAAGGGCGCGGATCATGAAGACAAGATCGCAGCGCTCGGCATTCGCGTGCGCCGCTGGGTGACGTTCCACGGCGTGTCGATCAATGTGGAGCCGGACCTGTCGCATTTCGGCGGCATCGTGCCCTGCGGCATCGCGCAGCCGCGCTACGGCGTGACGAGCCTCGTGGATCTCGGCCTGCCCGTGACCATGCCGGAGGCGGACGCGGTGATGCGTCGCGAGTTCGAGGCGATTTTCGGACCCACGGTCGACGCGCGCTGAACGCGGCCGGCGACGGCTTTGCGTGCGGGCGGCGGGCTCCCTATATGCTCGCAAAGTCCGCCACGGAGACTGCCATGGTTCGCTCGACGGCGCCCGCTCGCCGCCTTCTCCTCGCCTGCTGTCTGGCCCTCGCCGGCGCCTCCTCCGGCGCCGCGCAATCGCCCCCGGCCGCGCGCGTGACGCCGCAAGACCGCGCGCAGGTGCAATATTCCTACGCGCCCGTGGTGAAGCGGGCGACGCCCGCAGTCGTCAACGTCTACGCCTCGCGGGTCGAACGCAGGCGCCCCAATCCGCTGTTCGACGATCCGGTGTTCCGCCATTTCTTCGGACAGGGTCCGGGCGCGCCGGAATCCAACACCGCGCGCTCGCTGGGCTCGGGCGTGATCGTCGATCCCTCGGGCCTCATCGTCACCAACAACCACGTCATCGAAGGCATGACGGCGGTGAAGGTCGCCCTCACCGACCGGCGCGAATTCGACGCGGAGATCGTGCTGCGCGATCCGCGCACCGACCTTGCGATCCTGCGCATTCGCGGCGCCACCGAATTCCCCGCCATCGAGATCGGGGATTCGGATTCGCTGGAGATCGGCGACATCGTGCTCGCCATCGGCAATCCCTTCGGCGTCGGGCAGACGGTGACGCAAGGCATCGTCTCCGCGCTTGCGCGCACGCAGACCGGGATCAGCGACTATGGTTTCTTCATCCAGACCGACGCGGCGATCAATCCGGGCAATTCGGGCGGCGCGCTCGTGGACATGCGCGGCCGGCTCGTGGGCGTGAACTCCGCCATCTATTCGCGCACCGGAGGGTCGGTCGGCATCGGCTTCGCGATCCCCGCCGACATGGTGAAAGTGGTCGTGGCGAGCGCGAAGGGCGGACGCGCGCTCGTGCGCCGCCCCTGGCTCGGCGCGGGCCTGCAGAACGTGTCGAAGGAGATTGCGGATTCGCTCGGCCTCGACAGGCCGGCCGGCGCGCTCGTCGCCAATGTCATCGCCGACAGTCCGGCGGAACAGGCGGGCCTGCGCCGCGGCGACGTGATCGTCTCGGTGGACAATCTCGCCGTGGACGATCCGGAAGCCTTCGGCTTTCGTCTGGGCACGCGCGAACTGGGCGCCAATGCGGAGCTCGGCGTGCTGCGCGGTGGCCGGCGGACGAGCCTGCGCGTGCGGCTCGCGCCCGCCCCCGAGACGCCGCCGCGCGAACAGGTTCGCATCAGCGCGCGCTCGCCCTTCATGGGCGTGACCGCCGTCAACTGGTCTCCGGCGGTGGCCGAGGAGGTCGGCGTGGAGGACGTGCGCGAGGGCGTGGTCGTGACGGAAGTGGCCGACAATTCGCCCGCCGCCGCGCTGAACCTGCAACGCGGCGACGTTCTGGTGGCGATCAATGACGAGCGCATCCTGCGAACGGCGGACCTGCAGGCGGCCGCGCGGCTGCGCCCGCGCTACTGGCGCATCACCATCCAGCGCGGCGGCCAGACCTTCCAGACGATCGTGGGCGGGTGAGGCTTGAGGCCGCCCCCGCAAGCGCGGGCGGCCCCTCATGCGGCATGGGCGGCGCCTCAGGCGGCGCGGCGGGCCTTGCCGGGCGCGACCTTGGCGAGGCGGCGCTTGATCGAGCCCCACAGCTTTTGAATCTCTTCCGAGGCGGCGCCCCAGGGATTAAGCTCAGTGACGCCGTAACCATGGCGCGCCGCTTCCTGGAAGTCGACGCGCGCGCTGATGAACGGCGTGACGACGCCGCCCATGGCCTCCAGCGCCTTGGCGCCTTCCTCCACGCGCGCGCTCTGCTGGACAGGCGGGCATTGATTGAGAAGGAACACGTATTCCTTGCGCAGCTCCCTCACCATCTTGCGGGTGGATTCGCTCGCCCACAGATCGAATGCGTTGGGACGTGCGGGAATGACGCACAGGTCAGCCGCCTTCATGGCCGCCGACGCGACCGGGGATTCCGTGCCGGGCGTATCGATGATGACGAGCGTCACGCCCGCTTTCTCAAGCGCCGAAATCGCGGCCGGCAGACGGCCCGGCGTCATGGCTTCACATCCGATGCTGGCGTCTTTGCGCACCTTGTACCAGCGGCTGAGCGAAGCCTGCGGATCCATGTCGATCAGGAAAACACGCTCGCCCGCTTCATGCGCGGCGACTGCAAGCGAGGACGCGATGGTGCTTTTACCAGAGCCACCTTTCTGGGTGACGAGTGCGATGGTCCGCATGAAATTCCCCTGGGTCCCCCGGACCCGCAGACGGGTCCGATCAAACGTCCGCGCGACGCGACATGCGCGAAACTTCTTGCAAGTAAGGTGAAAAACCATTGAGTCGCAACAATTTTCAAAAAACGCCGCGTGAAAGCGCGGACGGTTAGCGCGCGGTGTGTCCTGAATGACTCAGGCCCGCGCTTGCGCAAGCGGATGAAGACAAAGGATCAGGTGCTTGATGAGTAATCTGTTTTCAGCGGCGGGACTCGAGAAGGAAACGCCGCGCCCGCTCGCCGACCGCCTGCGTCCGCAACGCCTGCAGGACGTCGCGGGACAGGATCATCTCCTGGGTCCCGACGGCGCGCTCACGCGTCTCATCGAATCAGGCACGCTGGGTTCGCTCGTCTTCTGGGGGCCGCCGGGCACGGGCAAGACGACGGTCGCGCGCCTTCTCGCGCAGGCCGCGCAGATGGAGTTCGCGCAGATCTCCGCGATCTTCAGCGGCGTCGCCGATCTCAAGAAGACGTTCGAGGAAGCGCGCAAGCGGCGCGCCGCCGGACGGCCGACGCTGCTGTTCGTGGACGAGATCCACCGCTTCAACCGCGCGCAGCAGGATTCCTTCCTGCCGGTGATGGAGGACGGCACGATCACGCTGGTGGGCGCGACGACGGAGAATCCCTCCTTCGAGCTGAACGCGGCCCTGCTCTCCCGCGCGCGCGTCATGACGTTCCGCGCGCTCGATGAGGCGGCGATCGAAAAGCTGCTCGCCCGCGCGGAGGCGGCGGAAGGAAAAAACCTGCCCCTCGACGCCGACGCCCGCGCGGCGCTGCTGCGCATGGCCGACGGCGACGGACGCGCGAGCCTGACCCTGGCGGAGGAGATCTGGCGGGCGGCGCGCCCCGGCGAGACCTTCGACGCCGCGCGGCTGGCCGACATCGTGCAGCGGCGCGCGCCCATCTACGACAAGGCGCAGGAAGGCCATTACAATCTCATCAGCGCGCTGCACAAATGCGTGCGCGGATCCGATCCCGACGCGGCGCTCTATTATCTCGCGCGCATGTTGGAGGCGGGCGAGGACCCGCTGTTCCTGTGCCGGCGCGTGGTGCGCATGGCGGTGGAGGACATCGGCCTCGCCGATCCGCAGGCCCTCGTCGTCGCCAATGCGGCGAAGGACGCCTATGATTTCCTCGGCAGTCCCGAAGGCGAGCTCGCGCTCGCGCAGGCGGTGATCTATGTCGCCAGCGCGCCCAAATCCAACGCCGCCTACAAGGCCTACAAGGCCGCGCGCAGGCTGGCCGCCGAGCATGGCTCGCTGACGCCGCCCAAGACCATCCTCAACGCGCCCACGAAGATGATGCGCGAGGAAGGCTATGGGGAGGGCTATCGCTACGACCACGACGAGCCCGACGCTTTCTCCGGGCAGGATTACTGGCCCGAGAAGATCGGCCGGCGCCGGCTCTACGAGCCCGTTGAGCGGGGCTTCGAGCGCGAGATCGGCAAGCGGCTCGACTATTGGGCGAAGCTGCGGCGCGAGCGCGGGGGGTGACCGCGTAACAAGTGCGCGCGAGGACGCGCGCGGTCCAGACGGGCGCGGACCGGGACCGCGCGCCGAAAGCCAAACAGGACCGCGCGCGTCCTCGCGCGCCCGAAAACCCCAAAGTCGACGCCCCGGCCGGCCCGGGCTATACAGCGGCCATGACAGCCTTTCTTCTCGTCTTTTTCGGCGCCGGGCTCGGCGGGGCGGCCCGCCACGCGGTCAACCTCGGCTGCGCGCGCTGGTGCGGGCCCGACTTCCCCTGGGGCACCACGGCGGTCAACGTCGCCGGCTCCTTCGCTATGGGCCTGCTGGCGGGCTGGCTGGCGCTGCGCGCAGGCGAGGGGCTGGCGCAGCCGGCGAAGCTCTTTCTGGGCGTGGGCGTGCTGGGCGGATTCACCACCTTCTCGGCCTTTTCGCTCGACGCGATCCTCCTGTGGGAGCGCGGCGCGGCCATGGACGCTGCGCTCTACGTGGGCGGATCCGTGGCGGGCTCCATCGCCGCGCTGGCCGCCGGCCTCTTTCTGGCGCGGAGCCTCGCATGACCAAAGCGCGCAAACCCGAAGGTCGCCCGTCCGGCCCGCGCAAGCCTGCGCCGCGCGTCGCAAGATCCGCGACGAAACCCGCTGCGAAACCCGCTGCGAAACCTGCCGCCAAACCCGCCGCCAAACCCGCGACTAAATCTGCGCCGAAACCCGCGACGGCCGCGCCGGCCGGCGTGCAGACCATCGCGGTCAGCGCGGAGGAGGACGGCATGCGCCTCGACCGGTGGTTCCGGCGCCGTTTTCCCGCGCTCGGCCTGTCGCATCTCAACAAGATCTGCCGCAAGGGCGAGGCGCGCGTGAACGGCAAGCGCGTGGAAGGATCCGACCGCCTCAAAGCTGGCGACCTCGTGCGCGTGCCGCCCCTGCGCTTCGAGGCGGAAGCGCCTGCGGTGAAGCGGCCCGTCGCCAATCCCGCAGACGCGAAGCTCATTCGCTCGATCACGCTCTATGAAGACCGCAAGCTGATGGTGCTCGACAAGCCCTTCGGCCTTGCGGTGCAGGGCGGCTCGGGCACCACGCGCCACATCGACGGCATGCTGCAGGCCATGGCGGAGGAGATGGGCGAGCGGCCGGTGCTCGTCCACCGCCTCGACCGCGACACGTCAGGCGTTCTGCTGATCGCCAAGACGCGCAAGACGGCCGCCGATCTCGGCGAGATTTTCCGCTCGCGGCAGGCGCGCAAGATCTATTGGTCGATCGTGGAGGGCGTGCCCAAGCCGCCGCAGGGACGCATCTCGCTGTTCCTCGCCAAAGGCGCGGCCATGGGCGACGACCGCGCCCGCGCGCGCAAGCCGCAGGCCGGACCGGGGCGCGTGGACCCGGAGAAAATGCGCATCGCCAAACATGGCGAGGCGGACGCGCAGCATTCGGTCACCTATTACGCGACCGTGGACAAGGTGGCCCCGCGCCTCGCCTGGCTCTCGATGAAGCCGATCACCGGCCGCACGCACCAATTGCGCGCCCATGCGGAGGCCATCGGCCATCCCATGATCGGCGATCCGAAATATCACGGCGGCTTCGCCGAGAACGATCCGCGCCGCACCGATCCCATGCGGTCAATTCCTGCGGAGGTCGAGCGCAAGCTGCATCTGCTCGCCCGCCGCCTCATCCTGCCCAATCCGTCGGGCGGCGTGCTGGACGTGATCGCGCCCCTGCCCCCGCATATGAAGAAGACGTTCGACCTGTTCGGCTTCGACGTCAGCCAGCACGATCCCATTCTCGACGCGCCGGAGGAATGATGTCGCGCGAACGTCTCGGGCCGATCGCCAGAGAGAGCTACGACGCGGCGCAAAAGGCCGCCCACGCGGATTTCCTTGCGCTGCGCAAGGTCGATTTCTCAGGCCCCTGGCATGTGTTCATCCGCGCGCCGGAATTGCTGGGCGCGGCGCAGCGCATGGGCGAATATCTGCGCTATCGCTGTTCGCTGTCAGGCCGGCTCTCCGAACTCGCCATCCTGATCGTGGCCCGCTTCTGGACGCAGGATTACGAATGGGGCGCCCATCGCAAGCACGCGCTCGCGGCGGGCGTGGCGCCTGCGACCATCGAGGCGATCCGCGACGGGCGCCGGCCTTCGGACCTGCCCGAGGACGAAGCCTGCGTCCATGATTTCGTCAGCGAGCTCCTCCAGTCCAAACGGGTGAGCGACGCCGCCTATGCGCGCGCCATCGCCGCCTTCGGCGAGACGGGCGTCGTCGAATTATGCGGGCTCGTGGGCTATTACCAATTGCTCGCGCTGACCATGAACGTGGCGCGCACGCCCGCGCCTGAAGGCGAAGCCCCCCTGCCCCGTTTCCCCGAATGAAGCTCGTCGTCTTCGACGTCGACGGCACGCTCGTCGACAGCCAGAACTATATCTGCGAGGCGCAGCGCCGCGCCTTCCTCGCCCATGGGCTTGAACCCCCGCCGCGCGAGAAAATGCTCTCGATCGTCGGCCTGTCGCTCGTGCGCGCCTTCGAAGTGCTGGCGCCGGGCGCGCCGGCGGAAAGTCTGGCGGAAGCCTACAAGGCGTCCTGGGCCGACATGCGCGGCAAGCCCGAATGGGACGATCCGCTCTTTCCCGGCGCGCGTGAGGCCGTGGAGCGCCTCGCCGCGCGCGAGGACGTGTTTCTGGGCATAGCGACGGGCAAATCGCGCAAGGGCGTGATCACATTGTTCGAGAAGACCGGATGGGAGCCGCATTTCCATACGATCCAGACCTCCGACCTGCATCCCTCCAAACCCGCGCCCGACATGCTGCTCGCCGCCCTCGCGGAGACCGGCGCCGATCCCGCGCAAGCGGTGATGGTGGGCGATTCCACCTATGACATGGAGATGGCGCGCGCCGCCGGCGTCCACGCCATCGGCGTGAGCTGGGGCTATCACGCCCCCGCGCTGCTGGAGCAGGCGGGCGCCCATCGCATCGCCAGCGATTTCGCCGAACTCGACGCGCTGCTCGCCGCCCTGCTTGACGCGGCGCGCGCGCCCCTTACGTGATCGCCACACGCCGGAACGCACGCAATGACCGACGATTTCTCAAACGACATGCTGCCGCGCCCCGGCGAGGCGATCGATCCGCGCGAGCTCGCCCGGCGCGACCTGCAAAAGAGCCTGCCCAAACGCTTCTATGCGCAGGCGGGCGTCGAGGCCGACGGCGCGCTGTTCTCCCTTGCGCTCGACGGACGGCGCGCGCGCACGCCGGCGCGCAATTCGCTCACCGTCCATTCCGCCGCCCTCGCGCAGGCGCTGGCGGAGGAATGGAACGCGCAGCGCGAGGTGATCGACCCCGCGACCATGCCGCTGACGCGCCTCGTCCATTCCGCGCTCGACGGCGTAGCGCGCGAGATGGACGCCGTGGCGGCGGACGCGGCCAAATACGCAGGCTCCGATCTACTGTGCTACCGCGCGGGCGATCCCGCCTCCCTCGTCGCGGACCAAGCGGCGGCGTGGGACCCCGTGCTCGACTGGATGCGCGCCGCCCATGGCGCGCGCTTCGTGCTGGCGGAAGGCGTGATGTTCGCCGCGCAGGGCGAGGAGGCGCTCGCCGCCGTGCGCCGGCTCCTCGACGACCTCGTGCGCGCAGGCGACGGCGGAGAGTCCGGCGCCGCGATGCGCCTCGCCTCGCTGCATGTGATGACGACGCTCACGGGCTCGGTCCTGCTCGCTCTCGCGGTCGCCTCCGGCTTCATGGACAAGGACGCCGCCTGGGCCGCCGCCCATGTGGACGAGGATTTCCAGATGCGCGCATGGGGCGAGGACGCGGAGGCCATGGCGCGCCGCGCGCGCCGCTATGAGGACATGCGCGCCGCAGCCCTGGTCTGGGACTAGGCGACGACTGACCTCCTGTCGTGGCGCGCATCTTGCTCATTGGTTCGGCGCCACGATCAGGGGGTCATCATGTCGATTTTCAAAACGCTCGCCGCCGCCGCTTGCATGGGCGCCGTGCTCACTTTTGGTGCAGGCGCCGCAAAAGCGGACGCGCTCGCCGACATCATCAAGGCGAAAACCATCAAGATCGCCGTGCCGCAGGATTTCGCGCCTTTCGGCTTCGCCGGCCCTGACCTGAAGCCGCAAGGCTATGACGTGGACATGGCCAATCTGATCGCCCGCGAACTGGGCGTGAAGGCGGAGATCATTCCCGTCACCAGCGCCAACCGCATCCCCTATCTGCAGACCAAGCGCGCGGATCTCGTCATCTCGAGCCTCGGCAAGAACGCCGAGCGCGAGAAGGTGATCGACTTCTCCGTGGCCTATGCGCCGTTCTTCTCGGGCGTCTATGGGCTGAAGGACATTGCGGTGAGCAAGGTCGGCGACCTCGCCGGCAAGACCGTGGGCGCCACGCGCGGCGCCATCGAGGAATTGGAGCTGACGGCGACCGCGCCCGCCGGCGCCACGATCCGCCGCTACGAGGACAATAACGCGACCATCGCCGCCTTCGTCTCCGGACAGGTGGACCTGATCGCCACCGGCAACACCGTCGCCGCGGTGATCGCGGAGAAAAGCGCCAGCCGCGCGCCGTCCCTGAAATTCGTGGTGAAGGACAGCCCCTGTTTCATCGGCCTCAACAAGGACGAGCCCGCCCTTCTCGCCAAGTTGAATGAGATCGTCGCGAAGGCGAAGGCCTCGGGCGAACTGGGCAAGATGTCGGAGAAATGGCTGAAGGCGCCCCTGCCGCCGGGCTTCTGAGCGCCGCCGCGACAGCTCACGCAAGGAAGAAGGCGCGCCATGCTCTACACGCCGCAGATGGGCGAGCTCCTGCCCTATTGGCGCGAGTTCGCATGGGGCGCCCTTTTCACCATCGCGCTCACCCTCACGACGACGTTCGTGGGGGTGGCGATCGGCGTGGCGGGCGCGAGCCTGCGCGCCTTCGGGCCGCGCTGGGCCGACGTCTGCGTGGGCGCCTATGTGGAGCTGATCCGCAACACGCCGTTCATCGTGCAATTGTTCTTCGTCTTTTTCGGCCTGCCCGCCCTTGGCGTGAAACTGTCGGAGACGCAGGCGGCTTTCGTCGCCATGTCCGCCAATCTCGGCGCCTATTGCGTGGAGATCGTGCGCGCGGGCCTGCAAGCCTCCCCGCGCGGGCAGATCGAGGCGGGCCTGTCGCTTGCGCTCACGCGCATGCAGGTGCTGCTGCATGTGCTGCTGGCGCCGGCGTTGCGGCGCGTCTGGCCCGCCCTCTCCTCGCAGATCGTCATCGTGATGCTGGGATCGTCCGTCGTCTCGCAGATCTCCGCGGAAGACCTCACCTACGCGGCCAATCTCGTGCAATCGCGCAATTTCCGCGCCTTCGAGAGCTATTTCGCCGCCACCCTCGTTTATCTCGCGCTGGCGCTGATCCTGCGCGAGGCCCTGCGCCGGCTCAGCGCGCGCCTGTTCGCGGGGCCGTGACATGGCGGATTTCAGCTTCTGGATCATCTTCTCCAATCTGCTGCTGGCGACGCGCTGGACGATCCTGCTCTCGCTGATCGCCTTCGCCGGCGGCGGGCTCGTGGGCGCGGCGCTGCTCTACATGCGCGTGTCGCATCATGCATGGGCGCGCCGCTGCGCGATCCTGTGGATCGAGTTCTTTCAGGGCACGCCGCTGCTGATGCAGCTCTTCCTGCTCTTCTTCGGCCTCGCCCTGTTCGGGCTTGAGGCGAGCCCCTGGACGGCGGCGGCTCTGGCGCTGACCTTCTGGACCAGCGCTTTCCTCGCGGAGATCTGGCGCGGCTGCGTGGAGGCCATTCCGCGCGGACAGTGGGAGGCGTCCGAAAGCCTCGCGCTCACCTTCTCCCAACAGATGCGCTATGTGATCCTGCCGCAGGCCCTGCGCATCGCGGTGCCGCCGACGGTGGGCTTCTCCGTGCAGGTGGTGAAGGGCACGGCGCTGGCCTCCATCATCGGCTTCGTCGAGCTGACGAAAGCGGGAACCATGCTCAACAACGCGACCTTCCGGCCGTTTCTGGTCTATGCGCTGGTCGCGCTGATCTATTTCGCGCTCTGCTATCCGCTCTCATGGTCGGCGCGCAAACTGGAGGCGAGGCTTCATGCCGCTGGTTGACATCCGCGACGTGCGCAAGAGCTTCGGCGCGACGCATGTGCTCAAGGGCGTCTCCTGCGCCGTGGAGGCCGGCGACGTGGTGGCGGTGATCGGCCGCTCGGGCTCCGGCAAGAGCACGCTGCTGCGCTGCGTCAACGGGCTCGAGACCTATGATTCCGGCGAGATCGTCGTGGACGGGGAACGGGTCGGCGCCGGCGACGGGGCGGGCAAGGCGGGCAAGACAGGCAAGGCGAGCAGGCTGGGCAAGCAGGACCTGCGCGCCCTGCGCCGCAAGGTCGGCATGGTGTTCCAGCAGTTCAACCTGTTTCCCCATCTCACGGCCGCGCAGAACGTCACCCTCGCCCCGCGCCTCGTGGACGGGCTTGGCAAGGCGGAAGCCGCCGATCTCGCCGCCGAAATGCTCGCCCGCGTCGGCCTGCCGGAAAAGGCGGACGCCTATCCGGGCCAATTGTCGGGCGGCCAGCAACAGCGCGTCGCCATCGCGCGCGCGCTCGCCATGCGTCCCAAGGCGCTTCTGTGCGACGAGATCACCTCCGCCCTCGACCCTGAGCTCGTGGGCGAAGTGCTGCGCGTGGTGGAGAAGCTCGCCGCCGACGGAATGACGCTGATCCTCGTCACCCATGAAATGCGCTTCGCCCGCGACGTGGGCAGCAAGCTCGTCTTCATGCATGAAGGCCGCGTGCATGAGGAAGGCGCGCCGCAGGCCCTGTTCGCCGATCCCCGCACGCCGGAGCTGCGGCGCTTTCTGGCGGGAAGCGCACACTGAGGCGCCGGGAGGCCTGATGACAGGCCGGCCCGCCGTCTCCCCCATCCGTCGCATTCCGGCGCCATCGCGCACGTGCTAGAGGGGGACGAGAGAGACCCCGGCTGGAACGACCGTCCCCATGAAGCACATCCTCGACGCCCTCGAAGCCCGCCGCGCCAACGCCCGCCTCGGCGGCGGACAGGCCCGCATCGACGCCCAGCACAAGCGCGGCAAGCTCACCGCCCGCGAGCGCATCGAGCTTCTGCTCGACCATGGCTCCTTCGAGGAGTTCGACATGTTCGTGCAGCACCGCTGCGCGGATTTCGGCATGGACAAGGGCGACAAGATCCCCGGCGACGGCGTGGTGACCGGCTGGGGCACGGTGAACGGGCGCACGGTCTACGTCTTCGCGAAAGACTTCACCGTCTTCGGCGGCTCTCTGTCCGAGACCCACGCGCAGAAGATCACCAAGATCCAGGACATGGCGCTCAAGAACCGCGCGCCCATCATCGGCCTGTTCGACGCGGGCGGCGCGCGCATTCAGGAAGGCGTCGCCGCGCTCGGCGGCTATGGCGAGGTGTTCCAGCGCAATGTGCTCGCCTCCGGCGTCATTCCGCAGATCTCGCTCATCATGGGGCCGTGCGCGGGCGGCGACGTCTATTCGCCCGCCATGACCGATTTCATCTTCATGGTGCGCGACACGAGCTACATGTTCGTCACCGGCCCGGACGTGGTGAAGACCGTCACCAACGAGACCGTCACCGCCGAGGAGCTGGGCGGCGCCTCCGTGCACACGACGAAATCCTCCGTCGCCGACGGCGGCTACGACAATGACGTCGAGGCCCTGCTGCAGATGCGCCGGCTGATCGACTTCCTGCCGGCCTCCAACCGCGACGAGCCGCCCGAATGGCCCGCCTTCGACGCGACCGACCGGCTCGACATGTCCCTCGACACGCTGATCCCGGACAATCCCAACAAGCCCTACGACATGAAGGAGCTGATCCTGAAAGTCGTGGACGAGGGGGATTTCTTCGAGATTCAGGAAGCCCATGCGCGCAATATCGTGACCGGCTTCGCCCGCATCGACGGGCGCACCGTGGGCGTGGTCGCCAACCAGCCGATGGCGCTCGCCGGCGTGCTCGACAGCGACGCCTCGCGCAAGGCCGCGCGCTTCGTGCGCTTCTGCGACGCCTTCGGCGTTCCCCTCGTCACCTTCGTGGACGTGCCGGGCTTCCTGCCGGGCACGGCGCAGGAATACGGCGGCCTCATCAAGCATGGCGCGAAACTTCTGTTCGCCTATGCGGAGGCGACCGTGCCGAAAGTCACCGTGATCGCGCGCAAGGCCTTCGGCGGCGCCTATGACGTGATGGCCTCGAAACATCTGCGCGGCGACGTCAATTACGCATGGCCGACCGCGCAGATCGCCGTCATGGGCGCCAAGGGCGCCGTCGAGATCATTTTCCGCGCCGACATGGCCGACAAGAACAAGATCGAGGCCCGCACGAAGGAATATGAGGAGCGCTTCCTCTCCCCCTTCGTCGCCGCCGAACGCGGCTATGTGGACGAGGTGATCATGCCGCACTCCACGCGCCGGCGCATCGCCCGCGCGCTCGCCATGCTCCGCCACAAGGAGCTGGAGAACCCCTGGAAGAAACACGACAACATTCCGCTGTGAGGCTCCCCGCCCGCCGCTGCGCTCCTGTGAGGCGGCGGCCAGTCTGGCTGCCCTTGCGTTAGGGACTCGTTGACCAAGGGGATTCGGACGCCCTTAACTGTGCAGATTCCGACCCCTTTAACCGTGGAATCCAAGCATTTTTCGGATTCAGACTCCGGTAAGGCGCCTCCCCCCATGCTCTCCCCACGAACGAATGGAGAGCGTTATGTCCCTGCCCAACACCCTCGAGACCGCCCAGCCCGCGCTTCAGGCGCTGACGGACAAGGCGCAGATCACCGCAGCCGACGTGGCCGCCCTGCGCGCCGCCCTCGCCGAGCGCCCCCTCACCCGCGCCGACGCCTGTGCCCTGTTCGCCATTGAGGCCGGCGCCGAGACGCCGGCGGAATGGACCCCTTTCTTCGTGAGCGCGCTCACCGACCTCGTGGTCTGGAACGCCCGGCCCACGGGCGTGATCGAGCCCGCCGAGGCCGACTGGCTGATGGCGCAGGCCGACCGCGCCCGCACGCTGAACTGCTTCGCCCTGCTGGTGAACGTGCTGGCGGAAGCCCACCGCATCCCCGCCTGGCTGCCCGCCGCCGTGCGCGCCCGCGCCGCCCAGTGGCCCTGCGTGAAGGAAGCCCTGCGCAGCCATATGGCGCAGGCCGCGTAAGCCCCAAACGGCTCGCCCGATAGGCGAATGGACGGGAGGGCGGGCCCCTCCTAAGACTGGCTCTCCAGCGACGGCCGCCGCGGCGGCCGTCTCCATTTGGGCCGGGGCATATGTTCGAAAAGATCCTGATCGCCAATCGCGGGGAAATCGCCTGCCGCGTCATCAAGACCGCGCGGCGCATGGGCGTGAAAACCGTCGCCGTCTATTCCGACGCGGACAAGGACGCGCTTCACGTCGAAATGGCCGACGAGGCGGTGCATATCGGCCCGGCCGCAGCCGCTGAATCCTATCTCGTCATCGACAAGATCATCGACGCCTGCAAGCGCACCGGCGCGCAGGCGGTGCATCCGGGCTATGGCTTCCTGTCCGAGCGGCAGGCCTTCGCGGAGGCGCTGAAGGCGGCGGGGATCGTCTTCATCGGCCCCAATCCGCACGCCATCGCCGCCATGGGCGACAAGATCGAGTCGAAGAAATTCGCCGCCGCCGCGAAGGTCTCCACCGTGCCCGGATTCCTCGGCGTGATCGAGAGCCCGGACCACGCCGTGAAGATCGCCGACGAGATCGGCTATCCGGTGATGATCAAGGCCTCCGCCGGCGGCGGCGGCAAGGGCATGCGCATCGCCCACACCCGCGAGGAAGTGGCCGATGGGTTCGCGCGCGCGAAATCGGAGGCGCAATCCTCCTTCGGCGACGACCGCGTGTTCGTGGAGAAGTTCATCGTCAATCCGCGCCACATCGAGATTCAGGTGCTGGGCGACAAGCACGGAAACGTGATCTATCTGGGCGAGCGCGAATGCTCGATCCAGCGTCGCAACCAGAAGGTCATCGAAGAGGCGCCCTCGCCGCTCCTCGACGAGGAGACACGCCGCAAGATGGGCGAACAGGCCGTCGCCCTCGCCAAGGCGGTGAATTACGATTCCGCCGGCACGGTGGAATTCGTCGCAGGCCAGGACAAGAGCTTCTACTTCCTCGAGATGAACACGCGCCTGCAGGTGGAGCATCCGGTGACGGAGCTCATCACCGGCGTGGACCTTGTGGAGCAGATGATCCGCGTGGCCGCCGGTGAGCCGCTGGCGCTCAAGCAAGCCGACGTGCGCCTGCGCGGCTGGGCGGTGGAGAGCCGCATCTATGCGGAAGATCCCACGCGCAACTTCCTGCCCTCCACCGGGCGGCTCGTGAAATATCGCCCGCCCACCGAAGGCCATTGGGACGGCGTGACGGTGCGCAACGACACGGGCGTGTATGAGGGCGGCGAAATCTCGATCTGGTATGATCCGATGATCGCCAAGCTCGTCACCCATGCGGGTGACCGGCTCACCGCGATCGAGGCGCAGGCGCGCGCGCTCGACGGATTCGTGATCGACGGCATCCGCCACAACATTCCCTTCCTCTCCGCGCTGATGCAGCATGAACGCTGGAAAGCCGGCCGCCTCTCCACCGGCTTCATCGCGGAGGAGTTTCCCAACGGCTTCGCGCCGCTGGAGGCGAAGGGCGAGACCGGCCACGCGCTCGCCTGCGTGGCCGCCGCCATCGACCATGTGCACAACGAGCGCAAGCGCCTCATCTCCGGCCAGCTGCGCACCCAGCGCCCGGTCGCCTTCGAGCGCGAGCGCGTCGCCATGCTCGGCAAGGCGCGCTACGACCTCACCCTCGATGATTCCGAAGGCGTGCTGATGGTGCGCTTCAGCGACGCCAGCGCGCACGCCCATCGCCTCGAATCCGACTGGGTTCCCGGCGAAATGGTCTGGCGCGGCAGCGTGGACGGCGCGGCGATCGCGGTGCAGGTGCGCCCGATTCTCAACGGCCACCACCTCACCCATGCGGGCGTGTCGGTGGATGCGCGCGTCTTCACGCGCCGCGAGGCGGAATTCGCCGCGCTGATGCCTGAGAAGGTCGCAGCCGACAAGTCAAAGAGCCTGCTCTGCCCGATGCCGGGACTCGTCAAGGCCATTCTCGTGCGCGAGGGGCAGGAGGCGAAGGCCGGCGAGGCGCTCGCCATCGTCGAGGCGATGAAGATGGAGAACGTGCTGCGCGCCGAACGCGACGTCACCGTGAAGGCGATCCGCGCCAAGGAAGGCGACAGCCTGCCCGTGGACGCCACGATCATGGATTTCGCCTGAGCGTTCCGCACGCGCGCCGAAAGATGCTATAGGCGATCCATGCCGCTTTACTTCGCATATGGCTCCAACATGGACGCCGCCGCCATGCAGGCGCGCTGCCCGCGTTCCCGCGCGCTGGGAACGGGCCGGCTCGCACGCCATCGCCTCTTCATCATGGCGCCGGGCTACGCCTCCATCATGCGCGACCCGCGCCGCGACGTGCATGGCGTCATCTGGGACGTGGCGCTCGCCGACCTGCGCGCGCTCGACGCCTATGAGGACGTCGCCGGCGGCCTCTATCGCAAAGCGCAGCAGCCGATCCTGCGCGCCGGCGGGGGCAGCGTGCGCGCGCTCGTCTATGTGGGGAGTTCGCAGGCGCAGGGCGCCCCGCAGGCCGGCTATATGGAGCAGGTGATCGCCGCCGCGCGCGCCTGGAGCCTGCCGCCCGCCTATGTGCGCGAGCTGGAAAGCCTCAGCCCCGCCCTGCGGCGGCCAGCTACGGGCGCAGGCGGCGCGCCCGAAATCTGGACAGCGCCCGACGGCACGCCCCAGAGCGCCGGCGCCGCCGCGCCGCGGCCCAAGGTGCGCGCGCGTTTCGCCACGCCCTTCGATCGCCGCTAGCCGGCGAACATGGGCTGCGCCTTTGGCGCTTCCATTGCCCAGTCGCGCAGCCCCCGCTATACCGGCCGCCTCAGCAATCGCTTACGCCGGCTCGTTTCGGCGAGTGAGCACAGGAGCCGACATGATCTCCGTCACCTTCCCCGACGGCGCGCAGCGCCAGTTCGAGCCCGGCGTCAGCGGCGCCGACATCGCCAAATCCATCTCCCCCTCCCTCGCCAAGCGCACGGTCGCCATGGCGCTCGACGGCGTGCTGATGGACCTCGCCGACAAGATCACGCGCGACGCGAAGATCGAGTTCATCAACCGCGAAGACCCGCGCGCGCTGGAGCTGATCCGCCACGATTGCGCCCACGTGCTCGCCGAAGCAGTGCAGGCGCTCTTTCCCGGCACGCAGGTCACCATCGGCCCCGTGATCGACAACGGCTTCTACTACGACTTCCATCGGGAGACGCCATTCACGCCGGAGGATTTCGCCGCCATCGAAAAGAAGATGCGCGAAATCATCGCGCGCGACGCTCCCTTCACGAAGGAGGAATGGTCGCGCGATGAGGCCAAGAGCTTCTTCGCCGCCCGCGGCGAAGCCTTCAAGGTCGAACTCGTCGACGCGATCCCCGACGACCAGAGCCTGAAGATCTACAAGCAGGGCGAATGGCTCGACCTGTGTCGCGGCCCGCACATGACATCCACAGGCAAGGTCGGCTCGGCCTTCAAGCTGATGAAAGTGGCCGGCGCCTATTGGCGCGGCGATTCCAGCAAGCCCATGCTCAGCCGCATCTACGGCACCGCATGGGCGAAGCAGGAAGATCTCGACGCCTACATCAAACAGCTTGAGGAGGCCGAGCGCCGCGACCACCGCCGCCTCGCCCGCGAGATGGACCTGTTCCACTTCCAGGAGGAAGGGCCGGGCACGGTGTTCTGGCACCCGAAGGGCTGGACGCTTTTCCAGACGCTCATCGGCTATATGCGCCGCCGTCAGGAAGACTCAGGCTATATCGAGGTCAACACGCCGCAAGTGCTCGACCGCGCCCTGTGGGAGACGTCAGGCCACTGGCAGACCTATCGCGAGAACATGTTCCTCACCAAGACCGAGGACGAACGCGTCTTCGCGCTCAAGCCGATGAACTGCCCCGGCCATGTGCAGATTTTCAAGAATGGGCTGAAGTCCTACCGCGACCTGCCGCTGAAGATCGCCGAATTCGGCATGGTGCACCGCTATGAGCCCTCCGGCGCGCTGCATGGCGTGATGCGCGTGCGCGCCTTCACGCAGGACGACGCCCATATCTTCTGCACCGAAGACCAGATCATGGACGAGGCGATGAAGGTCAACGACCTCATCATGTCCGTCTACAAGGACTTCGGCTTCGACGACGTCGTGCTGAAACTCTCCACGCGGCCTGAAAAGCGCGTCGGCTCCGACGATGTGTGGGACAAGGCGGAAGCCGCCCTCATGCGCGTGCTCGAGAAGGTGGGCGCAGGCGGCGTGAAGACCGGCGTCAATCCGGGCGAAGGCGCCTTCTACGGCCCCAAGCTCGAATATACGCTGCGCGACGCCATCGGCCGCGAATGGCAATGCGGCACGACGCAGGTCGACTTCAACCTGCCGGCGCGCTTCGGCGCCTTCTACATCGGAGCCGACAGCGACAAGACCATCCCCGTGATGATCCACCGCGCCATGTTCGGCTCGCTGGAGCGCTTCACCGGCATCCTGCTTGAACATTACGCCGGCCACCTGCCGCTCTGGCTCTCGCCGCTGCAGGCGATGATCTGCACGATCACGCAGGAGGGCGACGATTACGCGATGGAGCTCGCCGCCGCCGCGCGCAAGGCGGGCCTGCGCGTGGACGTGGACCTGCGCAACGAGAAGATCGGCTACAAGGTGCGCGAACATTCGCTCAGCAAGGTTCCCGTCATCATCGCGGTGGGCAAGCGCGAGGCTGAACAGCGCAGCGTGTCGCTGCGCCGCCTCGGCTCGCAGGCGCAGGAGACCTTGAGCCTCGACGAGGCGCTGCGCGCGCTCGCTGGCGAGGCCGTGGCCCCGGACGTGGCGCGGCGCGGCTGACGAAGACGCGACAAGCTGCGGATTCCAAAAGATCGCAAGGGCGGCCGTCTGGCCGCCCTTTTCTTTTGCGCGCCGCGCGCCTAGCATGGGCTCGGCTTTATTTTGATTGACCTTTGTACATACAAATGGCATTGTCGATGCGCTTTCACGGGTTCGATTGGGACGCGGGCAACCGCGCCAAATGCGAGAAGCATGGTCTGCGCGCAGCGGAGATCGAGAGCATGTTCGCGGATGCGTTCGCGGTGTTTCCGGACGTGACCCACTCTCACGCTGAGACGCGCCTGCGGGCCATCGGCAAAAGCGCGGGCGGACGTTGGATTTTTTGCGCCTTCACTCTGCGGGAGCGCGACGGCGCGACGCTGCTGCGCCCCATATCAGCCCGCTACATGCATGCGCGCGAGGTTTTGCATTATGAAAAAGAAACTGCCCGTTCTGCGAACCGATGAAGAGGCCGAGCGCTTCATCGAAACGGCCGACCTCACGGAATACGACCTGTCCCAGTTCAAGCCCGTGCGCTTTGAATTCGTCCCCAAGACGGAGCGGGTGAACATGCGCCTGCCCGCGCCGCTGCTGGAGGGCGTGAAGGCGCGCGCCGCGCAGGCCGGCATCCCCTATCAGCGCTTTATCCGCCTCGCGCTCGAGGACGCGCTGGCGCGGTCTGCGCGACCAAAAGCAGTCCCTGCGCCGAAGCGAAGCGACGCCGATGAGAAGCGCGCGAAGAAAGCGGGGAAGAGCGCAGCCGCGAGCCAGCCGAGGCCTGCGCGCAAGGCGGGATGAGCCGCCGGCGCGCCGCGGATCAATGGCCGCGGCTGATGCAGAAATCCACCACGTCGAACAGGGCGCGCTTCCACGGCCCTGCGGGGAAGGCGGCGAGCGCCTCCTGGGCGAGCGCGCCATATTCGCGCGCGCGCGCGATCGTGTCTTCAAGCGCGCCGCGCCGGCGCAGGATCGCGATCGCGCGGTCGAGATCGCCCTCGCCGATTTCGCCGAGCTCCAGCGTGCGCCGCCAGAAGTCGCGCTCCTCCTCGTCGCCGCGCTCGAAAGCGAGCACGATCGGCAGGGTGATCTTGCCTTCGCGGAAATCGTCGCCGACGTTCTTGCCCAGCGTCGCGGACGCGCCGCCGTAGTCGAGCGCATCGTCGATCAGCTGAAACGCCACGCCGAGGTTCACGCCATAGGCGCGGCAGGCCGCCTGTTCGGCGAGGCTGCGGTCCGCGAGAATGGGGCCGACCTCGCAGGCCGCGCCGAACAGCGCCGCCGTCTTCGAGGCGATCACGGCGAGATAGGCGTCCTGCGTGGTCTGCGTGTCCTTGGCGGCGGCGAGCTGCATCACCTCGCCTTCCGCGATCACGGCGGCGGCGGTGGACAGAACGTCGAGGCAGGCGAGCGAGCCCACCTCCACCATCATCTTGAACGCCTGTCCGAGAAGGAAATCGCCGACGAGCACGCTCGCCTCATTGCCCCACAACATGCGGGCCGCGAGCTTGCCGCGACGCATGTCGCTTTCATCCACAACGTCGTCGTGGAGCAGCGTCGCGGTGTGCATGAACTCCACGGCTGCGGCGAGCTTGATATGTCCTTCGCCGCGATAATCGCTGAGCGCGGCGGTCGCCAGCGTCAGCATCGGACGCAGCCGTTTTCCGCCGGAGGAGATGAGGTGGTTCGCGACTTCCGGGATCATCGTCACGTCGGAGCCCGTCCGCGTGAGGATCGTCGCGTTCACGCGCTCCATGTCCGCCGCCGCCAGCGCGACCAAAGCGTCGACGCCGGAGCCCACGGACGGATCTTTGATCGGCGCGACGACTCCCACTGTGGACCCCCTGCGAGGGCGCAAAGCCGAGCTTGCGCCCGCCTGCCCTAGCATGCGAACCTTCGCCCTCTTCGCACGGCGGCGCCCTGCGCGCAACGTGCATCGCATCGCCTCGCCGGCGATGGAACCAGGATCGGGGCCGGATCCTCGCCATGACCGAAATCCCGCGAACGAACGACCCCGGCGCGCCGGATCCCAGCCAGGATCCCGCCAAGATCGACGCCCTGCTCAATGGCCGCCTGCGACTGCGCCAGCCGCAGGAAGGCCATCGGGTCGGCACGGACGCGATCCTGCTCGCCGCCATGCTGGACGATCCCGGCCCGCGGGTGGTGGACGCGGGCGCCGGCGTAGGCGCCGTGGGCCTCGCGCTGGCGCTGCGCGCGCCCCAATCCCGCGTGACCCTCATTGAGCGCGACTCGCGCATCGCCGCGCTCGCCGCCGGGAACGCCGCGCTCAATGGGCTCACGGACAGGGTGGAGACCGCCGTCTGCGATCTGATGGACACGGGCGGCCGGCGCGCGGCGGGGCTTGAGAACGAACGCGCCTCCAGCGTCTACAGCAACCCGCCATTCTTCGCGGCGGGCGCCGTGCGCGCCTCACCCGATCCCGCCCGCGCCGCCGCCCATGTGCTGGGGCCTGAGGGCATGGGCGCCTGGCTGCGCGCCTGCCTCGCCCTGCTGGCGCCCGACGGGCGGCTCGCGCTCATCTGCCTGCCGGAAAGCCTCGGCGAGATTCTTGCGGCTTGCGAGAACCGCGCAGGCGGATTGAGGATCACGCCGGTCCATCCGCGCGCGCAGGCGCCCGCGAAACGCATTCTGGTGAGCGCGCGCAAGGGCTCGCGCGCGCCGCTCGCCTTGGCGCCGCCGCTCGTGCTGCATGGTGAGGACGGCGCTTTCACCGCGCGCGCGCAAGCGATCCATCGCGGGGAGCGCACGCTCGGCGACGCATGAAAAAACGCCGGCCCCCTCACGGGGACCGGCGCTCCTCCGGGCGCCTCACGCGGCGGGGGGTCAGTAGCAGACGACCCGGCGGACTCGATGGAAGCCGCGCCATTTCTTCTTCACGACGCACTGCTCCCCGTAGAAATAGGCCGGCGTGTGATAGCCGTAGGCGGGCGGACGATAGACATGGCTCACGATGGGCCGGTAATGGCCGTAGCCGTAGCCATAGGCCGGGCGATGATGGCCCCAGTGATGGCCCCAGTGATGGCCTCTGCGCGCGGGCCTGTAATGATGGTCGAGCCCCGAACCCGCGACCCAATGGCGATCCCGGTGATAGGCCTGCGCCTGCGAGGGCGCGACAGCGACGCCGGCGCCCAGCGCGCCGAGGCCCAGGGCGGCTGCGAGGGCGAACTTCTTGAGCGGGACGAGGGAACCGATCATCAGCTTTCTCCCATGCGGTGCTGCATGACGCCAATCTGCGCCCGCGCGCCTGAACGCGTCCTGAGGGCGGCGTTCATCCCGCGTTCATCCCGCGTCCGCGGGGCGCGCCGCACAACTTGCGCCGGCCGCGAAAACCTCTAGTTTGCGCGCGATTTCCATTCGCCCGCCCTTCCCTGTCCGAGGCTGACATGACGGACCTTCGCGCCCCCGATGCGGGCTCCTCCTCCCTTGATCCGCGCCGCTCCTTCCAGGGGCTGATCCTGACGCTGCAGAAGTTCTGGGCGGAACAGGGCTGCGTGATCCTGCAGCCCTACGACATGGAGGTGGGCGCGGGCACGTTCCATCCCGCGACCACGCTGCGCTCGCTCGGGCCCCGTCCGTGGAACGCGGCCTATGTGCAGCCCTCGCGCCGCCCGAAGGACGGGCGCTATGGCGAGAACCCGAACCGGCTGCAGCACTATTATCAGTTTCAGGTGATCCTGAAGCCCTCGCCGCCCGACCTGCAGGATCTCTATCTGCGCTCGCTCGCCGCCATCGGCGTCGACGCCGCGCTGCACGACATCCGATTCGTCGAGGACGACTGGGAGAGCCCGACGCTGGGCGCCTGGGGCCTTGGCTGGGAATGCTGGTGCGACGGCATGGAGGTTAGCCAGTTCACCTATTTCCAGCAGGTCGCCGGTTTCGAATGCGCGCCCGTGTCGGGCGAGCTCACCTATGGGCTTGAGCGCCTCGCCATGTATGTGCAGGGCGTGGAGAACGTCTACGACCTCAATTTCAACGGGCGCGAAGGCGCGGAGAAAGTCACCTACGGCGACGTGTTCAAACAGGCCGAACAGGAATATTCGCGCCACAATTTCGAACACGCGGACACCGCGCTTTTGTTCCAGCACTTCAAGGATGCGGAAGCCGAATGCAAGGCGCTGCTTGAAAAAGGCGACCGCGGCGACCGCCACGACATGGTCCTGCCCGCCTACGATCAGTGCATCAAGGCCTCGCACCGCTTCAACCTGCTCGACGCGCGCGGCGTGATCTCCGTCACCGAGCGCCAGAGCTACATTCTGCGCGTGCGCGAACTCGCCAAGGCCTGCGGCGCGGCGTGGCTCAAGACGCAGGCCGGCGGCGCGGCCTGAGCGAAGCCGCCCCGCGCGGTCTTGCTTTCGCCGTGCGCTCAAGCCAGATTGGAACCATTACAAGGAAGGCTGGCGAAACCCCGGCCCGCGATGCAGAGGAAACCGAAATGACCCATCCCGTCGCCCCGCAGAAAGCGCCCTATCCGACCGAAGTCGAAGAGGGCAAGACCTACGCCTGGTGCGCCTGCGGATTGTCGAAGAAACAGCCGCTGTGCGACGGCTCGCACAAGGGCACCGGCATCGCGCCGATCCGCTACACCGCGACGCGCAACGGCAAGGTCTATTTCTGCGGCTGCAAGGAATCCGTGAACCGTCCGCTGTGCGACGGCACCCACGCGAAGATCTGACGCACGCGAAGGCTGCGTGTTGAAGCGCCCTCTCCGCAAGGAGGGGGCGCTTTGCGTTTCAGGCCAGCGTCAGGCGTCGGGCCCGGCCTTGATGGGCGCCTTCAGGGGCGGGAGCACGCCGCGGTGAAAATCCAGCGACAGGCTCAGCGATTGCGCGATGCGCCCCGCCCTGTCGATGAAGATCTCGGCCGCCTCGGGCGGACAAACCTCCCGCGCCGTCGCCTCGAACAGCGCGAGCCAATGTTCGAAATGCGCTTGGTCGAGGCCGGGAATCTTCACATGCGCGGGGACGGGGCGCCCGTCATAGCGCCGCGTCATCAGCACGACCGACGACCAGAAGTCGCGCATTTTCGCCAGATGCGGCGCCCAGTCGGAAATCTCGGCGGCGAAGATCGGGCCGAGGGTCGCGTCGGCGCGGATGCGCGCGTAGAATGCGTGAACCAGACGCGCGATCATCGCCTCGTCCACGCCGGCGACGGCGCCTGGCGGGGGCGGCTTGCGCACAATGCGCGGCTCAGGCTTGTTCTCGCTCATGCCCCCGATATAGGCGCCCGCACGCGCTGGCGCGAGCCCCCGCTTTCACAGGCGCGTGGGCGCCGTTCAGCCCTGCACGCTCGCCTTGGCGATGGGCGGCACGAAGGACAGGCCCATGTCCCAGGGGAAATAGATCCAGGTGTCCTGCGACACTTCGGTGACGAACGTGTCCACGAGCGGGCGGCCGAGCGGCTTGGCGTAAACGGTCGCGAAATGCGCATTGGGAAGCATTTCGCGCACGAGCCGCGCGGTCGCGCCGGTGTCCACGAGATCGTCCACCACCAGCACGCCCTTGCCGTCGCCCAGTTTCGCCACCGCCTCCGCGACGCCCTTGAGCACACGCAGCTCGCCCTGCGTCTTGTCGTCGTTATAGCTCTCGATGCACACGGTCTCGATGACGCGCAGCCCCAGCTCGCGCGCCACGATCGCCGCCGGCACAAGACCGCCGCGCGTGATGCACACCAGCGCCGTGAACGGGCCGGCGGCGTTCAGCCGCCATGCGAGCGCGCGCGCGTCGCGGTGGAACTGGTCCCAGGAAACAGGAAAGGCCTTCTGTCCGTCGCTCATGTCTTGTTTCCTTGTGTCAACGCGCGGGATGTTGCGCGGACAGCCGCGCGATGAGGGATTCGACCTCGGCCTTGCCGGCCGCAAGCCGCGCCGGGTCCTTGCCGCGCAGCACCACCTGATTGCGATAGCCCTGCGCGCCGAAGGATGGATAGGAGCCGATCGAAAGATCCGCGAAACGCTCGGCGATCTCCTTCAGGCCAGCTGCATAGAGCCCCTCGGGAAAGCCGATCTCGATCGTCTCGGAGATCATCTTGACGCCGGTCTCCAGCGTCGGCGCGACATTGTCGAGCATGGCGTGCATGATGCGCGGCACGCCGGCCATCACGATGACGTTGGCGATGCGGAAGCCGGGCGCCGCCGAGATGGGATTCTCGATCAGGCTGGCGCCGGCGGGAATGCGGCACATGCGCAGCCGCATTTCGTTGAGGTCTTCGCGCTTCATGCGCGTGAGCAGCATGTTCACCGCGCGCTCGTCCACGTCGATGGAGACGCCGACGGCCTTCGCCACGCATTCGGCGGTGATGTCGTCATGGGTCGGGCCGATGCCGCCCGTGGTGAAGAGATAATCGTAGCGCGTGCGCAGCGCGTTCACCGCATCCACGATCTCGCGCTCCACGTCCGGCACGACGCGCACTTCGCGCAGTTCGATGCCGATGCCAGTCAGATATTCGGCGATATAGCCGATGTTCTGGTCTTTGGTGCGCCCCGACAGGATCTCGTCGCCCACGACGAGAACGGCGGCGGTGATCGTCTTGTGCGCGGATGCGGATGCGGACGCCTCAGCCATGGAACAACTCCCCCTTGGCTCCTGCTTTATGGAGCTGCCTGCGCAGAGGCAAGGCCCCGCGCCGCCTGCGCAGGGGACAAGCCGGCGCGCCGCCCGCACGCGCGTGGCCTTATGCGATTTGACAGGCCCCGCCAGCCAAGTTAGCTCGACCGTGACCGCCCTTCCCGCCCGATCCCAGACCCCATGAGATTCGACAAACCGCTCGTCCTTGGCCGCCTGCTGCGCCGCTATAAGCGCTTCCTCGCCGACGTGCGGCTCGACGACGGACAGGAGACGACCGCCCATTGCGCCAATCCCGGCGCGATGCTGGGCCTGCTTGCGGACGGCGCGCGGGTCGCGCTTTCGCGCTCCGACAACGCCGCGCGCAAGCTCCCCTTGTCGTGGGAGCTGGTGGAGGCGGATTTCGGACGCGGGCCGGAATGGGTGGGCGTGAGCACCGCGAACCCGAACCTGATCGTCGGCGAGGCCATACGCGCGGGCTTTTTCGAGGATTTCGCCGGCTGGCCGAACCTGCGCCGCGAGGTGAAATACGGCGCGGCGAGCCGCGTCGATTTCCTGCTCGAAGGGCCGGGCAAGCCGCCGCTCTATGTGGAGGTGAAGAACGTGCACCTCATGCGCGAGCCCGGCCTTGCGGAGTTTCCCGATTGCGCCACCGCGCGCGGCGCGAAGCACATGGCCGAGCTCGCCGCCATGGCGCAGGCCGGCGCGCGCGCCTGCGTGGTGTTTCTCGTGCAGATGAACGCGGATCGTTTCACCATCGCCGGCGATCTCGACCCCGCCTACGCCCGCGCCTTTCTGGCCGCGCAGGCCGCCGGCGTGGAGGCCATCGCCGTCGCCTGCGACGTGTCGCTTGCGGGCGTCCGCCCAGCGCGAAAGATTCCCATTCTGCCCCCGAACCCGCCGCCCGCGCCGCCGGCGCGCAAGCCAAGGCGTTCGCAGGCTTGAGGAAACGCGAACCTTGGCGAAAAAGCCGCCGCAGCGCTTGCGTCAGCCGGCGTTTTCCCTAGATTCCGACGAATAATCCAACGAGACCTCCCATGACCTTCGTAGAGGCGGAAATTTCGCCAGGCCGCAAGACCGGACAGATCAAGCTGCATGGCGCTGCGGCTTTCGAGGGCATGCGCAAGGCGGGCCGTCTCGCCGCGGAGGCGCTCGACGCGCTGACCGAATTCGTGCAGCCCGGCGTGACGACGGACAGGCTCGACCGGCTGGCCTTCGACTTCGCGATGGACCACAAGGCCTATCCCGCCCCGCTCGGCTATCGCGGCTACCGCAAGTCGATCTGCACATCCATCAATCATGTGGTGTGCCATGGCATTCCCGACGCCAAGCCGCTGCGCGAGGGCGACATCGTCAACATCGACGTGACGCTGATCGTCGACGGTTGGCATGGCGACTCAAGCCGCATGTATGGCGTGGGCGAGGTCGCGCGCCGCGCGGAACGGCTGATCGAAGTGACGTATGAATCGCTGATGCGCGGCGTCGACGCGGTGAAGCCAGGCGCCACCACAGGCGACATCGGCTGGGCGATCCAGGAATACGCCGAGGCTGAACGCTGCTCGGTCGTGCGCGATTTCTGCGGGCACGGGCTCGGGCAATTGTTCCACGACGAGCCCAACATCCTCCATTACGGCCGCAAGGGCGAAGGCGTGAAGCTGCGCCCGGGCATGTTCTTCACCATCGAGCCGATGATCAATCTCGGTCGCCCGCAGGTGAAGATCCTCCCCGACGGCTGGACGGCGGTGACGCGCGACCGCTCGCTCTCCGCGCAATTCGAACACACGATCGGCGTGACGGAGACGGGCTGCGAGATCTTCACGCTGTCGCCAGCAGGACTCCACCGGCCGCCCTACGCGCCCGGCCAGGCGTTGCGCTGAGCGCCGCGTGGCAAGGGACGACGACCCCCATTACCGCGGCCACCGAACGCGCCTGCGCCAGCGTTTCGAGGACGTGGGCGAGCAGGCGATGCCCGATTACGAGCTGCTGGAGCTCGTGCTCTTCCGCTCGATCCCCCAGCGCGACGTCAAGCCGCTCGCCAAGACGCTCATCGCCCGCTTCGGCTCATTCGCCGAAGTGCTCGGCGCGCGACAGGAGCGGCTCACCGAAGTGGAGGGCGTGGGCGAGGCGACCGCCCTCGACCTGAAGATCGTGGAGGCGGCCGCGCGCCGCATCGCGCGCGGCGCAATTCGCCAGCGCCCGATGCTCGGCTCATGGAAGGACGTGATCGAATATTGCCGCACCGCAATGGCCTTCGCGGACCGCGAGGAGTTCCGCATCCTCTTTCTCGACAAGCGCAACCACCTCATCGCCGATGAGGTGCAAAGCTCCGGCACGGTGGACCATGCGCCGGTCTATCCGCGCGAAGTCGTCAAGCGCGCGCTGGAGCTTGCGGCCACCGCCCTCGTTCTGGTGCACAACCATCCCTCGGGCGATCCCACGCCCTCCCCCGCCGACATCCGCATGACGAACGATCTGCAGGCCATCGCGAAACCGCTCGGCATCGCGCTGCATGATCACATCATCGTGGGCCGCAATGGACATGCGAGCTTCCGCGGCCTGCAATTGCTGAACTGATCCGCGCGCTCACGATCCGCGCGACAAATCTTTGAGCGCATCCGGCGTATCGACGTCGACGAGCACGCCGTCGTCGTCCGCCTCCACCTCCACGACGCCATCGCGCGCGGCGAGAAGCTTGCGCGCGCCCGCATCGCCCGAAAGCCGCGCGACCTCGCCGAACAGGGCGGCGCCGATAAGCGCGGGATTGCCCCGCACGCCGCCGCGCACAGGCACGGCGGCGCAAGCGCCGGGCGCGGCGCGAAAGGCCTGCGCGAGCTTGCGCAGCATCGCATCGCCCACGCGCGGCATGTCGCCCAGCAGGATGAAGGCGCCTGCGCAATCCGCCGGCAAGGCGGCGACGCCTGCGCGCAGCGATGAGGCGAGCCCGGTTTCATGGTCGGCGTTGTGCACGAAGGCGAGGCCCTCGACATCGCCAAGCGCCTCGCGCACCGCCGCCGCGGCGTGACCCGTCACCACGATCACCGGATCAAGCCCGGCCGCGCGCGCGGCCTGCGCCACATGGCGCACGAGCGGCGCGCCCTCGAGCGGGGCGACCACTTTGGTGGCGGCGGCGGGATCCTGCGCGCGATAGCGGCTTGCGCTTCCTGCGGCGAGAATGACGCCGGCGAGCCTGCTCATGACGCCTGCTCATTGGGATCGGCGCCGTCGCGCGGCTGACCGCGATCGACGATCTCCATCAGGAGCCCGCCGGCGCCCATGCGCTTCACGTCCGCGCCGGTCACTTCAATGCTCGCGCACAGGCGCTGCAGCACCCAGTCGAATCCGTTCTCGCGCGGCGAGCGCGCGCAGCCCGGCGCGCCCAGAACAGGTTTTGCGCCGAGACGGCCGATCAGCAGAAGATTGCCGGGATCCACCGGCATGCCCAGATGCACGATCTCGCCGCCCGCCTGCGTCAGCGCGACGGGAATGACGTCGCGCCGGTCGGTGATGGCGGAGGCGCCGAAGACGACGATCATGTCGCAATCGTCCGCCCGATCGGCCGCCATCTCGCTGATCGCCTGCGCAAGCGGCTCCGCCTCATGGGCGACGCGCCTGTGCTCCGTCACGCGCGAACCCATCGGCGCAAGCCGCTCCTCCATCACGCGCAGCGTCTTCTCCACCACGCTGGGCTTGAGGCCCGGCAGAAGCGTGGAGACGACTCCAACCCGCATGGGCCTGAAAGCGGCGACCCGCACCGGCGCCGCGCGCGCAGCCGCGCAGGCAGCCTCCAGCGCGCTGCGCGAGGTCGCGAACGGGATCACCTTCACGGTGCCCACCATCTCGCCTTCCACGACGACGCGCCAGGGCGCGAGCGTGGCGGCGGTGAGCGTCTCGTCCACGGCGTTCACGCGGTCGAGCGCGGCTGCGTCCACCGCCAGAACGCCCGCATGGCGCGCGAACAGATTGGCGCGACCCGTGAACGCATCCTGCACGCGCACGCCCTCGCCCGCGATCGCCTGCGCCAGCGCGGCCGCAGCCTCGTCCTCGCCCACGTCGCCGGGTTCGAGCCGCGCGACGACGATCTGCGCGACGCCAGCCGCGCGCAGCCGCGCCACATGATCGGCGCTCACCAGGTCGCCTTTCTTGAGGGACAATCCATCGATGCGCAGCGCATGGGCGACGACGCCGCCCACCGCCTCATCGAGCGGGGCTGGCCCGAACTTCACGCGCCCGCCCCCGCGCTCTCGCGCAACGGCTTCTTGCGCAGGGCGAGAATGATCTCGCCCAGAACGGAGACCGCGATCTCAGCCGGGCTGACGGCGCCGATGTCGAGGCCGATCGGCGCGCGAATGCGCGCGATCTGCGCCTCCGCGAAACCTTTCTCCTTCAGCCGGTCCACGCGCTTGCCATGGGTTTTGCGAGAGCCAAGCGCGCCCACGTAAAAGCAATCCGCCGACAAGGCGGCCTCAAGCGCGGGATCGTCGATCTTGGGATCATGGGTGAAACAGGCGATGGCGGTGAAGCGATCAAGCTTCATGCCCGGCAAGACGTTCTGCGGCCAGTCGGCGATCAGCACGTCGCCGGGAAAGCGATCGGGCGTGGCGAAGGCCGTGCGCGGATCGACGATCGTGATGTCGAAGCCAGCCTGCCGCGCCATGGGCGCAAGCGCCTGCGTGATATGCACGGCGCCCACCGCGACGATGCGCATGGGCGGAACCTGCACGGTCAGGAACAGGCTTGCGCCCTCATGCTCCACAAGTCCGCTCTTGCCGGAACGGATCGCCGCGTCGAGCGCCTCGGCCATGGGATCGGCGGCGATCTCGGCGAGGCGCACGAGACGCTGCGCGCCCGTGGCGGGATTGGTGACGAGCACGCAGGCGCGGCGCGCGGCGCGTTCGGCGTTGAGGGCGGCGAGCGTGTCGAGGCGCATCAGTCCACCTTCTCGACATAGACGCGGATACGCCCGCCGCAGGACAGCCCCGCGCGCCAGGCGGTCTCGTCCTGCACGCCGAACTCGAGCGTGCGCGGGCGCCCGTCCGCAATCGCGTCCATCGCTTCCGTCACGACCTCGCCCTCGACGCATCCGCCCGAGACGGAACCGAGAAAATCGCCGTCCTCGTTGATGACGAGATGGGAGCCCACGGGACGGGGTGCGGAGCCCCAGGTCTCGATGACGGTGGCGATGGCGACGCCGCGCCCGGCGCGTCGCCAGGCCTCCGCGCGCGCGAGAATGTCGTCTTCGGCGGCGAACATGAACCCTCCTCCTGCGCAAGCGCCACATGAGCGCCACATGAGCGCGATGTTTGCGCGAATATAGCGCCAAAGGCGCCGGCGCCAAGGGTGTGCCTTGCGCGGGCTTTGCGCGGGCTTTGCGCGGGCTTTGCGCGTGCGTCGAACGCGCCTTGCGCGCGTTCAGCCCGTGCGCTTGAGCCAGAGGCGCGGATCGGCGCTCCCGCGCGGCGCGCCTGCATCGGACAGGGCGGCGACGAGGGCGGCCACGCTGTCGAGATCATGCACGGGGCGAAACTCATCGACGAATGGCAGGATGGCGCGCACGCCGCGCTGACGCGGCTCGTAACGATCGAAGCGCAGGAGCGGATTGAGCCAGATCAGCCGCCGGCAGGATTTCGAAAGCCGCTCCGCTTCACGCCCCAGAACCTCCACGCCTTCGCGCTCGAGGCCGTCGGTGAACAGGAGCACGGTGGCGCCCTGCCCCAGCGCCCTGCGCGACCAGTCGCGATTGAAAGCGTGCAGGCAGGCGCCGATGCGCGTGCCGCCGGACCAGTCCTGCGCCTCCTGCGCGCACAGGGCGAGCGCCTCGTCCACGTCGCGGTGGCGCAGGGCGCGCGTCACATTGGTGAGCCGCGTGCCGAACAGGAATACCTGCACGCGCCCGCGCCGCACGGCGAGCGCATGGAGAAAATGCAGGAACACGCGGCTGTAATCGCTCATCGAGCCGGAGATGTCGCACAGCGCAACGATGGGCGGCTTGCGCAGGCGCGGGCCGCGCCGGGCGAGCGTCGCCATGCCGCCGGCGCGCAGGATGTTGCGGAACGTGCGGCGCGGATCGAGCCGCGCGCCGCGCGCATCCGGCGCAAGCCGCCGCGTGGGCCGCTCATCGCCCGACAACGCAAGCGCTGCGACGGCGCGCGCGGCCTGCGCGATCTCCTGCGCGCTCATTTGCGCGAAGTCCTTGGCGCGCAGGGCTTCCTCGTCAGACGCCGTGAGCCGCCGGTCGGCCTCGACAAGCGTCTCGACGCGTTGCGGCGCGCGCTGCGTCGCGAAAGCCTCCGCAAGCCGCGCCGCGCCCGCTTTCGCAACCTCCTGCCCGGCCTCAGGCCGCGCGCCCGCCTCCGCCTGCGCGGACAAAAGCGCGATCATGCCGTCGTGCAGCCCGCGCGCGCGCCAGAACAGATCGAAAGCCTGATCGAATATGGCGAAATGCTCACGTCGCTTCACAAGAACAGCGGCCAGCGCGGCGCGAAAATCAGCGCGCGCGCGCACGCCTGCGATTTCAACCGCCGCGATGGCGTCGAGCGCGGCGCCCGGACCCACCGGCAGGCCGGCTGCGCGCAGCGCGCGCGCGAAATGCAGCACGTTCTCGGCGAGGGCTCCCGCCGTCATCGCTCAACCCTTCGCGGCGGCGCGCGCCTTGGCGCGCAGGTCCGCGAGCATCTGCCCGATCTTCGCGCTGTCGAGACGCTCCACGTCGTCCTGATATTTGAGCAGCACGCCCAGCGTGTCGGAAACAAGCGCGGGATCGAGCGCGACGGCGTCGAGCTCATGCAGCGCGCTCGCCCAGTCGAGGGTTTCCGCGACGCCCGGCTTCTTGAAAAGATCCTCCTCGCGCAGCGCCTGCACGAAAGCGACGATCTCGCGCGTGAGTTTCTGCGAGGCCTGCGGCGCCTTCGCGCGCAGGATCTGCGTCTCGCGCGCGGCGTCCGGATAGCCGACCCAATGATAGAGGCACCGCCGCTTGAGCGCGTCATGCACTTCGCGCGTGCGGTTGGAGGTGACGATCACGATGGGCGCGGCCTGCGCCTTCACGGTCCCCAGTTCAGGGATCGTGACCTGAAACTCCGACAGCGCCTCCAGAAGAAACGCTTCAAACGCTTCGTCGGTGCGGTCGAGTTCGTCGATGAGCAGGACGGGCGGTCCGCCGGGCTGCGGCTCCAGCGCCTTCAAGAGCGGCCGCTTCACGAGATAGCGCTCGGAGAAAACGTCATGCTCGAGCCGCTCGCGATCCGTCTCGCCGGCGGCTTCCGCAAGACGGATCGCCATCATCTGCGCGGCGTAGTTCCACTCATAGACGGCGGAGGAGACGTCGAGTCCCTCGTAGCATTGCAGCCGGATCAAGCGGCGGCCGAGCGCGCCCGCCAGCGTCCTGGCGATCTCCGTCTTGCCGACGCCGGCCTCGCCTTCAAGAAAGAGCGGGCGCTCCATGCGCAGCGCGAGAAACAGCGTCGTCGCGAGCGCGCGGTCGGCGACATATCCGGCCCGCGCGAGAAGCGCGAGCGTGTCGTCGATCGTGGCGGGCGTGTTTGCGGGCACGGGCATGTCCTGTCGGGCGCCATGCAGCTCGCGGACCGGATGCGCCTGCGCCGCCGCGCGAAAGCAGCCGGCGCCTCAAGGGCGCCGGCGCATGGTCTTACTTCGCAAGCGCTTTCGCGACGGCCCGGCGCGCCATCACCATGATGAGATGCGCGCGGTATTCGGCGTCGGCGTGGATGTCGGTGTTGAGCCCGTCCGCCGGGAAGCTCAGGCCGTCGAGCCCCTTGGGACGGAAATTGGCGGTGAGCGCGGCTTCAAGCTTGCTCGCGCGGAACACGCCGTTCTGACCTGCGCCAGTCACCGCGACGCGCACGTCCTTGCCCTTCTTGGCGACGAACACGCCGACGATGGCGTAGCGGGAGGCCGGATTGCGAAACTTCTCGTAAGCCGCCTTGTTGGGGATCGGGAACGAGATTTTCGTGATGAGCTCGCCTTCCTCCAGCGCGGTCTCGAACAGGCCCTTGAAATATTCGTCGGCGGGAATCTTGCGCTTGTTGGTGACGATGGTCGCGTTAAGCGCAAGGCAGGCGGAGGGATAGTCCGCCGCCGGATCGTTGTTGGCCACCGAACCGCCGATCGTGCCGCGGTGGCGCACGGCGGGATCGCCGATCATGCCCGCGAGATCGGCGAGCGCGGGAATCTTCTCGCGCACCAGCGCCGAATTGGCGACGTCGAAATGGCGCGTCATGGCGCCGATCACGATGTTGCGGCCCTTCAGCTCGATGCCGCGCATGTCCTGCGCGCGACCAAGATCGATGAGCGCTGCGGGTCCGGCGAGGCGCTGCTTCATCGTGGGCAGAAGCGTCATGCCGCCGGCGAGGAACTTGGCGTCCTCGGTCTTGGCGGCGAGGTTGGCGGCCTTGCGGGCGGTGTCCACGCGATGGAAGGCGAAATCGTACATGTGTCGTTCCCCCTGAAGCGCTTATTCGGCGGCCTGCGCCTGCGGGCCCATGGCCTTCGCGCCGGCGGCGATCGCCTTCACGATATTGTGGTAGCCGGTGCAGCGGCAGATATTGCCTTCCAGCTCGTGGCGGATCGTCTGCTCGTCGAGCTCCGGGCCCTTGCGGCGCGCGATGTCGACGGCCGACATGATCATGCCGGGCGTGCAGAAGCCGCATTGCAGGCCGTGGTTCTCGCGGAAGGCTTCCTGCATCGGATGCAGCTTGTCGCCGCTGGCCAGCCCCTCGATGGTGACGACCTGCGCGCCGTCGAGCGAAAGCGCCAGCGCGGTGCACGACTTGATGGCCTCGCCGTTGACGTGGACGACGCAGCAGCCGCACTGGCTGGTGTCGCAACCCACATGGGTGCCGGTGAGGCGCAAGGTCTCACGCAGGAACTGGACAAGCAGCGTGCGGGAATCGACGTCCGCCGACACCGGCTTGCCGTTCACCGTCATGGACACCTTCGGCATGTTTTCCTCCTGAACTCCGGCGGGGCGCGAACGCAGCCCCGGCTCGCTTTGGTCCGCAATGTGTGACCGGCGCTTCCGCCGGTCAAGCCATGGGCGGGCCTCAGCCCTGGGCGACGATTTCCGCGAATTTGGCGAAAAAGGCGTCGGCGTTTTTCTTCGCCACGCCGTCGATGAGGCGCCCGCCGAGCTGGGCGATCTTGCCGCCCACGTTCGCCTCCACGTTATAGGACAGAACGGTGCCGCCCTCCGGCCCGTCCGTGAGCGTGACCTTGGCGCCGCCCTTGGCGAAGCCCGCGACCCCGCCCTCGCCCTGACCGCTGATCTTGTAGCCATTGGGCGGGTCGATGTCGGAAAGTTCGACATTGCCCTTGAAGGTGGCGCCGACCGGGCCGACCTTGATCTTGGCGGTGGCCTTGAAGGAGGTGTCAGAGGTCTTCTCAAGCTCCTGACAGCCGGGGATGCACTGCTTGAGCACCTCCGGGTCGTTCAGCTTCGCCCACACCGTCGCGCGGTCCGCAGGCAGGGCGACCTCGCCCTTCATCGTCATGGCCATCGTTTCGCTCCTCGTCTTTTGCGGCCCTTATCCCTTGCCGGAGCGGGTGAAGTCCAGAGGAGATATCGACCTTAGGCGCATGGGGGCGCGGTTGCGCGCGCCGCCGCGCGGGGCTACCCAAGAGGAAAAGCGGCCAAAGCCGCCGCAAGCAAGCATTTCGGGGGGAACGATGACGCGCATTGACCGCGATGTCTCTGTATCCGGCGCCGTTCTGCACGCGCAGGCCGAAGGCCCGCCTGACGCGCCCGCCCTCCTGTTGCTACATGCGCTGGGCGCGAATCTCGCCCTCTTCGACCCGCAGATGCCCTCCCTCGCCCGCCGCTTCCGGGTGATCCGCTACGATTCGCGCGGCCATGGCGCGAGCCGGGCCAGGGGCGCCCAGAAGCCGCTCTCCATGAAGACGCTGGCGCAGGACGCCCTCGCCGTGCTCGACGCCTTCGAGGTCAAGCGCGCCCATGTGCTGGGCCTGTCGCTGGGGGGCGCCGTGTGCCAGCAAATGCTGATCGACGCGCCGGGCCGGGTGGAGCGGGCGGTCATCGCCAATTCCGCCGCCCATTTCGGCCAGCGCGAGGCCTGGGACGCGCGCATCCGCGACGCTCTGGAAAAGGGGCTCGAAGGCCTCGCCCAGGCGGCGATGGACCGCTGGTTCACGCCCGAATTCCGGGAGCGCGCGCCGGGAACGGTGGCCCAGACCCTCAAGACGTTCCGCGCCGTGGACCCGGCCGCCTACGCCGCGACCGCAGCCGCGCTGCGCGATTTCGACCTGCGCGACGCGATCCGCGCCGTGCGGGCGCGCGTTCTGGTGCTCGTGGGCATGCACGATC
>Ga0315903_10000982_pt1 | contig 43111 bp, 58 predicted proteins | sample LakEriMetagenome_7_FD_203524 | JGI IMG/M metagenome (GOLD analysis project Ga0315903, IMG submission 203524) | Freshwater fungal communities from buoy surface, Lake Erie, Ohio, United States - Buoy 2 MA119 | ecosystem: Environmental > Aquatic > Freshwater > Lake | place: USA: Lake Erie, Ohio... | reverse complement strand
GGCACAGTAAATCAACTTAATACGGACTATATGGGAGTATAGCTCAGCGGTAGAGCAGCGGACTTTTAATCCGTTGGTCCAGGGTTCAAATCCCTGTGCTCCTACCATATAAAAACATATTAACCACAGCCTGCACACATAGAAGCAGGGTGCATAGCACATTGTTGTTCGTGTGTTTCTATATGGTAATGTAGCATAACGGTAGTGCAGCACCTTCATACGGTGTTCAGTGAAAGTTCAACTCTTTCCATTACCACCATGCCTGTTTAGCTCAGTGGTAGAGCATCGTCTTGATAAGGCGAGGGTCCGTGGATCGTTCCCACGAACAGGCACCAAGTTTGTAGCGTCAGCAAGAGAAAAACACATTGTTGAGAGGTTCGAAACTTAATACAGTGTAAAGCAGATGTGGGTTCAACTCCCAGCGGATCGGAAGATCCGCGCAGATTGGTTGCCGCTGGTTAAGTATCTCAAGTGACATGTCCTGGAAAACCTCCGCATAAGGAAGTCCGGCTCTGTATGCGTAAACACTAGTGATAAACCTGAGGACACTGGGCTACAATTCAATTTAATCGGTCCTTACGTCAACTGGAGAGACTACCTGTCTTCGAAACAGGAGGTTGTGGGTTCAAATCCTGCAGGACCGGCCAGTTATTGGGGATTCGCCAAGTTGGTAAGGCACCGGATTTTGATTCCGGCATTCGGTGGTTCGAGTCCATCATCCCCAGCCAATGGTGTCCTTAATGTAGTGGCCTGCATACTAGTCTGTGAAACTGGAAGTACGAGATCGATACTCGTAGGACACCCCAATGCTGCTTTAGCTGATGTGGTCATAGCGGCGGTCTGAAGAGCCGTTGAACTAGGTTCGATTCCTAGAGGCAGCACCATATGCGGATGTGATGGAATTGGTATACATATCAGACTTAAAATCTGAGTCCTGAGGGTTCGAGTCCCTCCATCCGTACCAGAACAAGGAGATTAACATGAAAACCTTATTATTCAAAAATCGTATGAACAGTGAACAATTTTATTGTAATGATCCTAAGGTTGTTCAAACTATAGATGGAGTGGAATATCTTGTTGTTCATCGACCAGGACAAGAAAGACAATTCCTTATGCGTAAAGATGCATTAGAAAAAATAGGAAAAGTTGTTGACAAGACTAAGTAATTCTGCAATAATTAAATTTTTATGCCCCGGTGACGGAATTGGTATACGTGTTGGTCTTAGAAGCCAAATTTTAGGAGTTCGAGTCTCCTCTGGGGCACCAAGGAATATTATGGAAGAAGATATTGACTTTTTTGAATTTGCAGAATTAATGCAGAAATATGAACAAGCTCTTGGTGGAATAGAATTTTCTATAGAACAAAAACCAGGACCTCAGGAAGGCGATGAAGTTTGGCAACTCGACATTGATGGACAAACTGTGTTTTTTCAAAACTTTGATGAAGTTAAAGTTTACTTAGATAAATTAGTTGTAGAAAGAAATTAATGCATCGTTAGTTCAGCGGTAGAACGTCGCCCTTACAAGGCGAATGTCAGTGGTTCGACTCCATTACGATGCACCAGCGTATCAGGCCTCTGTAGCTTAATTGGTAAAGACGGGAGCTTATATCTCCCCAAAGCACCGGCCAGATAAGCCGGCGTGTGCAGGTTCGAGTCCTGCCAGAGGCACCAGAATTGGAGAGTTGGCCGAGTGGTTAAGGCAGCGGTTTGCTAAACCGTCGTTGCGAAAGTGGCGCATAGGTTCGAATCCTATACTCTCCGCCAAGTTTATAAAAGGAAAAATAATGTTAAAAGCAGGTCCAAACTTTAAGTTAAGTAAGCAGTCCAAAAGATTGATAGCAACTATTATTGATAATCACGAACGTGGCGCATTTAAACGTAGTGCTATTCAAGCAGAATTAGCAGCAGCTATTCAGCCCAAGAGAGAAAAAGGTAAACGAAACGAAGGATCTAGGGATAATGGTAGCAAAGAATGATGTCACTGGGGATTCCATTCAGACTAAGTCAGCATCAAAATCTTACAGAGATAACTACGATAATATTTTTAGAAAGAACACTATGACACCTAAATTGCAAGAAAACGATAATGAAGTTGGTAAATGTGGCTGCGGTCGTAGTCCAACTGGAAAGTGCATCGGATGGCATTCATTGTCCGAATCAGAGTATCAAAAACGTTTAGCAGAATCTAAAGCAGTACAACAATCCTAAGGAAACTATCGTGAGAGAACAATTACTCAAAGCTGCAAAAGCACACTTCAAAAGTCATGTTGAAAAGCATCGCATGAATGTAGAAGTAATGTTAAATAATCCAATTGCTATACATGATCACACAGATTGGATGACTGCAATGGAAAATGAAATAGCACACATTGCTGAATATGAAGATAAATTAGAAGTGTTAGATAAACATTTCGGTAAATGAAATTAGGGCCAGTAGCTCATCTGGGAGAGCAGGACCTTTGCAAGGTCAAGGTGGCGGGTTCAAGTCCTGTCTGGTCCACCAAATAACAAAAAGGAAACATTATGGCAGTTAAAGGTCAAGCAGGTACTCATAAAAGAGTTCACAAAAATACTTGTCAAAATGGTAGTAAGACATCTACTGCGAATAAGAGTAATAAAACTCGCAAAGCATATAGAGGACAAGGACGATAATTATGGGCGAGAAAGGTGATCCAATGAAAACCAAGACAGGAAAAACACGCCTTGGTCCTTTAAATCTTGCGCAACTCAATGACATGTTAGAGAAATCTAGCAGACCAAAAGATAAAGCAAAGATTCGTAATCGTATTAAACAATTAGAATCGAGCAGTAAGTAAAAAACGCTGGAGTAGCTCAGTTGGTAGAGCTCCTGATTTGTAATCAGGCGGTCGAGGGTTCGAATCCTTTCTCCAGCACCAATTGTCTATGAAGTTATTTGCAAATGGATGCAGCCACACATGGGGCGGCGGAATCTTAGAAGAACAAGGTTTTGATGGAGTATTATGGCCTAGTTTTTTTAATAAAGAAGAACAAGATAAAAAAAATTATCGGCTGTCTTCTGTATGGCCATCTCATTTATCAAATTTATTAAATTGTACAGAAACAGTTAATTTTGCAATTGGGTGTGGATCAAATCAAAGAATAGTTAGAACAACGTTTGATTTTTTTATAGATAAAATAAAAAATAACGAAAATTTATCAGACTGGGTTGCAGTTATACAATGGACTGAACCATCAAGATATGAAATTTATGATGAAAAATTTGATAGATTTAATTTAATAAAATTAGATGTTGTAATTCCTAATGTTAAACAAAATAGATACGAGTACTTACAAAATAGATTTTACGAATCTGATGAACTGTTTATTTCAGAATTTTTAGTTCATCTTAATTCTCTAGCATCGTTTTTTGACAAATGGAATATAAATTATAGATTTACTAGAATTAATCCTAGTCCGCCTATTCCAGACTATTATAAAAATAATTTAAAATGGGTTGATGAATTTAGTTCAATGTTAGATCATCATAAAATATTTCAATATAAATGCGGCCATCCAAACATAGAAGGTCATAAATTAATAGCTAAAGAACTTTACAATAGTTTTAAAAAAGATTATAATTAAGAATATTCCACTGTAGCTCAGCGGTAGAGCAGGTGACTGTTAATCACTTGGTCGTTGGTTCGATCCCAGCCAGTGGAGCCAAATATCTAAGGCGGACCTGTAACCATATTCCGCCTCCGCTGACGCGAAAACAGGATGGGCTGCGCTCACGGGGTTTGACAATCTTCCTGACACAAAAAAGATTGTCACTTTTTCAAAAAGACTTGACTAAAGTCTTTTTTTATCATATACTAGTTTTGTTGTAACAGAAATGTTGCAACCGGTGAAGTAAAAGGTAGATGAGAATAGACATATTGTGGCTTCATGCCGCAATGACTTAATCTGGCAAACACTCTTGAAAAGTGTCGTGCTTGAGTGAACCGATTCCAAATATCTTTTATTAGACTGTCAATTGCTGATCGGAAATATTCAGGCCTCTGTAGCCTGTTTGTTGCACGTTGTAGAAGGAAATGCCTCATACGCTATCCTGTCTGTCAATTGTCCGGTCTATTACTTGACCTTTTACCGAACCGTCATTATAATAAGGAGCGAGCAATGGCAAAAGTAACATCAGAAAAAGCAGTAGAACAAATTGGAAACAGATTTAATTTAGTGCTAGCGGCATCACAACGTGCAAGAGAATTAAAAAATGGTTCTATGCAACGTGTAGAAGGAAAGGATGCCTCAACAACTGTAACTGCACTAAGAGAAATTGAACAAGGCAAATATACTTGGAAAGATTATTTGAGCAAAGTTAAAGGCAAAAAAAGGAAAGAAACAGATGAATATCACACTACGTAAAGCAAGTGCTGTACAAAACAGCATCAATGAAGCAATCAAACATATCAAGATTGAAACTAATCTTGAACTCAACGAGTTTCAAAATGTAGAAGCAGAGATTGCTGCTGCACAAAAAAAACTAGAAGAAGCTGATCTTCGTCGTGAAAAGTTGTTGGTTGTACTCTACAACATTCGCGGCCTAGTTGGTCAAGCTAATGCCGAAAGCGGCATTGATCTTAAGTTGGCTCGTGCAGCCTATGTTGACAAGAGAATTAGTCAACTTGATGCTGTTGCTAACAGCAATGCAGTAACCAGCCTTGACGTACTTAAAGGTAAACTTGAGAAAATCAAAAGTCTCAAAGACGAAGCACGTAGTCGCATTTATGGTTACGGCGACACTGTAACAACTTCTGTACTGACACAGGAAAAGATTGAAGCAATTCAATCCGAGATTAAAAATCTTAAAAAACAAAAACAAAAGCTCAATGACGAAATTCTTGAGCTTAATATTAAAACTGAGATTCCACTCAGTGACGAAGCAGCTCAAGTCCTTCAAATAGAAGGTTTGATCTAACAGACCCCTGTTACACTTTTCAGGAAGAAAGTGCGCCATTACCAAGCGATAGAAGGTACGGTGTTTAGGATCTACCGCAAGGCTCTCTTTAGGAGCGACTTGAGAAATCCTAGGTACGAACTGTAACGGCGCCAGAAGCAGAATACAGTGGACAGGGTAACAACTCAGTCTAGGGCGGACAGGGAACCGTGGCTAGACACTTTTATTGATAGCACTCTGCAGGTATCGTTTGTGGACGCACAGACTCATGAAGAATAGGGCCATCTTTCTCTTCTGATAAAACTGCGGGCAATGGCTTATGAGGAGAATCGAACTCCACTCAGAAATTTGCTCAGTCCTATAAGGCTTGAGTACTATCAATAAAAGTTTGACGCAGAGTATGGAAGTGGTCATCCGTCCGGTCTCATAAGCCGGGAATCGCAGGTTCGAATCCTGCCTCTGCAACCAATTACCCGGGTGTAGCTTAGTCTGGCTTAAAGCGCCTGCTTTGGGAGCAGGAGATCGTGAGTTCGAATCCCACTTCCCGGACCATATTAAGGAGTATGACATGCCAATGTATGAAACAACTGTAAGAACATCCGGTGGTGAGGAAAAGAAAAGAATCTATGCAGATACACCGCAAGAGGCTAAAAAACTTTTTGAACAACTGTATGGTGGTCCTAGAGCAGTACCTTACATTCCTCATGTGGTACCAAGTTAATTTCGCCCTGACACATGGCGTACAATGAGATAAGTAGTGTGTCATTTAATGCGGGTGTAGCTCAGTTGGTAGAGCGTAACTTTGCCAAAGTTAAGGTCGACAGTTCGAGACTGTTCACCCGCTCCAAAGGATATTAAATGTTAGAATGTTTAATTGTAGGTGATAGTATTGCTGTTGGTACTGCTCAGTTCAGACCAGAATGTGTAAGTTTGAGTAAAGGCGGTATTAACAGTCATGACTGGAATAAAAAGAATCGTGACAATCCCGTAGCAGCTAAAACTGTAATAATCAGTCTTGGATCTAACGATCATTCTGGCGTTCGCACACTCTGGGAATTACAACAGTTAAGAAACAGAGTAAATGCAGATAAAGTATATTGGATAATGCCAGCTATCAAACCGCATATACAAAAGATGGTCGAACTAGTTGCAAAAGATTATAATGATGTTATAATTCCAATTACTAAATTACAAAAAGATGGTGTTCACCCCACCGGAGCAGGTTATAAAGAGATTGCAGCAAAAACAAAATGACTGTATAATGTTTTTCATGCGGGATTAGTTTAATGGTAAAACGAAAGCCTTCCAAGCTCTAGTCATCGGTTCGATTCCGATATTCCGCTCCAAGTTTCTGGCTGTAGTTCAATGGATAGAACAAGGGTCTTCTAAACCCTAAATCTAGGTTCGATTCCTAGCAGCCGGGCCATTTACTAGCTGATGTGGCACAGTAGGTAGCGCACATTCTTGGTAAGAATGAGGTCAGCGGTTCGATCCCGCTCATCAGCACCAAATAAATAACAGTATGAAAGAGCTACTGGAAAAGCTGCCGCAGATATTAGGAATGATGCCGCAAATCATTTCCTTTTTAAAATATATTCCTATCCTCATGCTATTAGCAGGTTTAGGTTACGGCGTTTATTATTTTGTTCAGAATAAAAAAGATCCTTACAAGTGTGTAAACAATCATGTATTTGAACAGTTGCGTATGGATTCAGATGTTTATGTATTTAAAGGCGGCACTTGTATAGATGCCAACGATTTATAATTATTCACAAGTAGCCCAAACGGTATTAGTCCACTTTTTATAAAGATATGAACCTTTAGGAACCCAACAATTTCCAAGTTCTGGGTCACGCTCGATTCTTCCTTGTATGATTACCAAGAACATATAAGAAACTAAAAATATACAGGTTAAGATAGATATACCAATAACTGCTTGATGTGTCATTTTATCTTTCCTGGCTTTTTTTCTGCGCTGCTCTATTTCGTATCTGCGCATTTGATTGGTAATAGCAACTCTTTGTTCCTTTCCAACCGTTTGCATCATTTCTTCAACATCACTCCACAATGCACCTAATTCTGGAGGAGACTGATACACCATGATTTCTCGAAGTTCAGAAGACATGTGTTCCAATTGTTTTTTCATTAGAACACGTTGTAGAGCACGTTTACCAAGACTATCTTCGCCAGTATAAACTTCTGTTTTGTTACGGCGTTCTTCTTCTTCAAATATTGCTAGACATTTGTAATAGTTGTCAAAATAGGCCCCTAGATGTTGACCAATTTCTTGATAGATATTAGTCGTTTCTCCACCTTTTTTGTTTAATTCAACTACTCGATTACGCTCGGTTACATATTGATTTCTTTCTGCAACTGTAGGCGTACGATCTTTGTATCTGTTATGGAATTGGTCATCCAGATCCTTGAGCACGTCTTTAACGTCGCCCGCGGCACCCTTTATATCTTTATAGAGTTTACACCCTTCTTTTACTAGCTTAACTGCTCCGTTAGCTAGTGCAAATAGCGTTACTGGATCCATTCATTAGTTCGCTCCTAATGGTTCAATGCTATTTATTGCCCCTGTGGCCAAATTGGTAAAGGCAGCTCTCTCAAAAGGAGTGTTAGATGTTCCCGGTTCGAGTCCGGGCAGGGGTACCAATTTTCCTTGCATTTTAAGTGGGTTTATAATATAATATATAAAGGATAAATTATGACACCGTGGATTCAAAATGTATCGCTAGCCGATGTTCGTAACGGATTTCATATAGATGCGGGCGTAAATTCTATGTTGATTCAAATTGTGGATCCGGATATGGAATTCCCCCAGCCAAAATATCAATTTCGCGAGAAACATCAATTTAAGTTTTTAGATGTTGAAGAAAAAGATCAAGTATTAGACGAGTCTATGCGTTGCAGCCAGAAACAGGCCAGCGAACTGGTCGGACTCTTACAACATGCTCTTGAAAATAAGATGAATGTTGTAGTGCATTGCCATGCAGGTGTTTGTCGTTCTGGTGCAGTAGCAGAAGTTGGTGTTATGTTGGGCTTCCGTGATGCAGAAGCATTTCGTAGTCCAAACTTGCTAGTCAAGCACCGTATGATGAAATGTTTAGGTTGGACCTATGATGAAAATGAACCCCATACTATCAATGGTGTGACTTTATCTAGCGGAATTATAATTCCCACCAAAACAGTAGATTGGACTAACGATAATGAAAAAGTCTTTATGTTAGCGGCAGAACGTCGTGAACGTAGAGAGCGTGAAGGAGATATTTGATGTATCTACATAAAGAAGATTTAAAACTAATCAGTGAAATTTTAGCAGAGTTTCCAGAGGTGGAAACTTTTAAATTAGAAAGTGATAGTTCCAGTGGCATTGGATCTATTCTAAAGTTAATTGTAACAACAAAGGTTATGGGCAGAGATGCTGATATCACTTTTGACATTTCTGGCGTAGAAAATTGGTAAAAAAAGGAGGGCACTATGCCTAGCGTATTTTTAGTTAGCGACACGCACTTTGGCCACGCTGGCGTGTGCCGATTTTTGCGTGATGATGGAACTAAGTTAAGGCCGTGGGATGATCCAGATGAAATGGATGAAGCAATGATCGAGGCTTGGAACGAAAGAGTCAAGCCTACTGACAAGGTCTATCACTTAGGTGACGTTGTTATTAATCGCAAAGCATTAAAAACTTTAAGTAGATTAAATGGCGACAAAGTATTAATTCGTGGTAATCACGACATTTTTCGTGATACAGAATATAACGAGTACTTCCGTGAGCTTCGTGCGTATCATATTATGAACGGAATGATCTTAAGTCATATTCCAGTCCACGAAGCAAGTTTAGGTCGCTTTGGTGTTAACATCCATGGTCACTTACACTCTAACAGAGTTAAGAAAGCACGTGGTGTAGATGCTAGAACCGGTGCTGTATTATACGGAGATGAGATTGATGTTAGATATCATTGCGTATGCGTAGAACAAATCCCAGACTTTGCTCCAATCTTGTTTGAAGATGTTATCAAACGTATTGAAGCAGAAGGCGGATCGGTTGGTTTTAAAAATGGCAACGGACCAATAGTTGATTAACTACATTTAGGGCACTTTGGTGCCCTATTTTTTTGACTTTTATAATTAAGAATATATAATTTACATGTGGTCGTGAGTGGAATATGGCAGACCTCCGGTCCGTTGCGAAACGCACTTGGGAATGGGGCGCCGACTTAGTCACAGCCTTTGTAGGTTCGAATCCTACCGACCACACCAGATTTTTACGCTATAGACTAGGTTGCCTATAAGTAAAAGACAAATAAAGGAGACTATATGTCAAACACAGTAGAACAAATTAAATCAGCAATGGAAGCATTTTTGGCAGAAGATGCAAAATTTACCAGCGGCAATGGTGCAGCTGGAACTCGTGCTCGTAAAGCATTAGCTGAAATGAGCAAACTAATCAAAGCTCGCCGCAATGAAATTACAGAAGAAAAGAACGCTCGTAAAGAAGCCAAGGCAGCTTAATATGAACAGTAAGGATCTACCAGCTATATCATTAGATGATATAATTTTAGATCTTGATAAAATCGACGTCGGCGGAGATACCATGCATGTTACTGGTGGCGGGGGCGTCGATTATATCACAATAGATCCCCTTCCTATAGAATCAATTGATTTGTCCGGTCTTAATAATTTTTCTAGTTCAGTAACTATTCCCACAACAAATTATAGTCCATATAACTGGACAACTACATCGTCTGGTACTTATACAGTGTCTAATACCTGGACTAGTAGTCCATCGACAGTAACTATAGGAACCAATGGAATCGATATGGCTCCAGGTACTGATATTAAAGTAGATGGAAAAAGCCTAAAGGCTTTCATGGATAAAATGGAAGAACGATTGGCTATTTTGGTTCCGGATCCAAAAAAATTAGAAAAATTTGAAGCACTCAAAAAAGCATATGAACATTACAAGACTATGGAAAGTTTATGCTTTGATGAAGAGAAAGAAGAAAATAAATGAATGTTAAACTCGTATCCTACTCACAACCAACAGCAGAATTTGCCAACATGGGAATCGGAGATGCACAAGAACTCATTGCGTATTGCGCCCGTGTCAGCAACCCAAACAACCAATTCAATACAGAGACATCAGAGAAGCTTATTCGATATCTTGTTAAACACGCACACTGGAGTCCCTTGGAAATGGTTTCAGCCTGTGTTGAAATCACAACCACAAGAGACATTGCAAGACAAATTCTACGACACAGAAGCTTTTCCTTCCAAGAGTTTAGTCAACGATACGCTGACCCTACAAAAGATCTTAACTTCATCACTAGAGAAGCACGGTTGCAGGACACCAGAAACAGACAAAATTCTGTTGAATTGGACATGGCAGACCCTGAGCAGAGAGAGCTTGCACGTCTATGGGAAGAAAAACAACAGGCTGTCATTAGAGCCTCTAAGGAAGCCTACACTTGGGCTGTCTCGAACGGCCTAGCCAAAGAACAAGCTCGTGCTGTACTGCCAGAAGGTAACATTGAAAGTAAACTTTACATGAATGGCACGTTACGGTCTTGGGTACATTTTATTGAATTACGATCAGCCAACGGCACACAGAAAGAACATCAATTAGTGGCTCTGGCCTGTGCTAAAGCAATTGCTGCGATCTTCCCGATGACTGAGAGTCTAATCCAAAATGGATAAAGAAGTCACAGAGTTTTGTGAAAACTACGAGGTGCGTGTCCTAAACGATTCTAAACGCAGGGCACGATACCATCCTCCAAAGTTTTTTACAGACCCAGAACGTGCTGATATTATTCGCAACGATGTTGTTGAATATGAAACAGAGCGTGTAATTACTATGGAAATTCCAGAAGGCAGATTACGTACTCTAATAGAATTAGAAAAGCGTTTCTTCAAATGGCAACGACACAGCAAAGGCGAAATTGATATGTTTCAAACTCTAATGGACAAAGAAAGAGAAGAAGCAAATTATCGAAATATCAATCCTGCGGTAAAAAAAGCCTATGAGCAGTATTCAATTATGCTTAACTTGGCAGGATACCAAAGAAAATTTTGATTCATTTTTTTGCCATATTGACAGGTTTTTAAAAAGATCATATAATTAAAGTGTTCGACTACTAAGTCTGAAAAGGAATTATATATGAGAAATTATTGGACCTGTTCCCCATTTGCTGATTGGATCCGTGGCACCACTAAGTTAAAGTGCGGCACAGGAAAAGAATGGCGCGAATGGGAAGAGGCTGCTAAAGCCAAGTATCCAATCCGTTGGTGGATTGCTGAGGAAGGTTTAGATCGCATTCAAGATGTTTGGTGTTGGATTCCAGAAAGGATCAATGATGTACGCTACTATATCAACAATCGCTGGGTTACTAAAGCCCACGCTCTTACTGCTCACCCAAGCGACATTCCTCGCGGCGAGTGGCGTGATGTTGGCAACCGTTTTCTTCCATGTCTTTTTAATGAGCTTGTTGACTTTGTTGAAATAGAACAGGCATGGCATCATTGCGTTTGGAGTGATGAGGATAAGAAAAAATACGATTATCCATGGTGGCGTCGTTGGTATCGTAACTGGCGTTGCCCCGAAGCAGGCATTGCTTATCTAGAATGGGCAATGACTCTAACCAACGAAGAATTTTTAGACGAAGATCAAAAGCATCTAGCAGAGCCTACCTATCAGGCCAAAGCTGCTAAAGAAATACTAGAACTATATACTTGGTGGAAGGAAATCTATCCAAAGCGTCCAGATGTTTATGATGCCAGCGGATGGAGTGCTTACTGTGACATGCGTCGCGAAAAAGGGTATCATCTTCTTGATATGGAAGATAAAAACAAGGAAGAAGCAGAAATGTGTAAAATTGCCCTGGCTAAGAGTCAAGAGATTGAAAAAGCCTACAATGATGAAGATGAAGCAATGATGATTCGTTTGATTAAAGTAAGAGAAAGCTTATGGACCTAATGAAAACTGTTGATTCAGAACGAGAACAAAAACTAATTCAGTTGTATAAATCCTTTTTAGATTTAACGGATAAATCTTTAGGTGAAGGATATTCTGGTTTAGAAGTTGCACCTATCTTAATTAAGTTAGGTTTAGAGATATATAAAACTAGTTTGTCAGAACAAGACTTTGAAAAAATTTGTTCTTTTATATACGACAGTAGAGATCAAATTAATAAATTTAATATCAAGGACGAAGGAATTTTACATTAATGAAATTACAGACACCAGCAGAAGGTATTCTTAAAAAGAATGATTGGGGTGATACTAAAATGTATCACGTTGTCTGTGACTGTGGTTCAGACGATCACACTCATAATCTTTGGGTAGAAGCAGAGGATATTGGTATCAGTGTAACTATCTATGCTACTGTAAAATCGCCTTGGTGGTCTACAAATCGTTTCAAACAGATTTGGACTCTCTTAACTAAGGGCTATCTTGAACACGAAACTGTATTAACAATGAATGAACAAACTGCATTAAATTATGCAGAAACTTTAAAGTCTGCTATAGTTGATACAACAAATTTTCGCAATCAACGATTGTCTAAAAAAGAAAACAAAAAAGTTTTAAAAGAAGCAAATGAGCAAGACTGTGTCTAAAAGTCCCGATCGTTTTTCTTTCCAAAAGGAAGGATATGTTAAGCGTCAGGCAGAAAAGGGCGAATCAGTTAACGAAGATTATCTTGATTATTTTGAAAAAATAATCGACCATCACGATCATAAATTTGATGATCCCGCTAGCCACGTTAATAATATGGAATACGATCTAGTAACCACTGATTGGATTTTGGAAAAAGTTCGTGCCAGCGAAACTTATGCCCAAAATTTATATGCGTCAATATGTAACAACGATTTTATAAAACTAGAAGTTGTTCCAATTCTTAGACAAGATCCAGACAAAGACTATTGGTCAGCTTCATGGAGATCAGCAGGTGGAATTATTGCAGACATGCGACAGGAAGGTGACTACATCGATTGGTACTGCTCTGGTATTGGAGATGGATTAGGTAACGGCGATGCTGATGGAATTAAAGGATATGTGCCAGAAGGCATGGTAACCGACGAGATCCGGAATGATCTCCAACGTCTTGGCTGGGCAGTGGTGCCTGGTGGAGATTGGGAAAAATTTGTTTAACTTAATAGGAGATTAATAATATATCATGACCTGGGAATTCTACGAGGTCTGGGCCGAAGATGATGACGGTCACGAAGAATTGGTTGAAACTACCAAAAGCAGAACTGAAGCACTTACTCTTGCCAAAAAAGCATTAGAAGAAGGTGAATATGCTTCTACCGTAATATATCAAGAAAATCCAGATGGTGATTTAATTACCATAGAGCGATTTTATGCAGATTGACAAATCCAAAAAATGGTGCTATACTGTATTTGTTTTATAACACACACAGGAGATAATTGTGGCAACAACTAAAAGTAAATCCGTAGCTATTCGTGAAAATTCAAAACGTGATGTTAGTCCAAAATGGGATGGTCACGAAAGTTGGTCTGCTGAACAATTCAACAGACAGTTTCGTATCTCTATGGAATACTATCGCTTAGAGCATTCTGGCAGGGAATTAAAACCAAAAATTATCAACTGGATGAGTCAAGCAGGATATAGCAAAGATCAGATTGCACAATTTAAAAAGACCCGCGATAATCGTTGTAATGTCACTATGGGTGCTATTGCAGCCAACCTATTAAAAGGAATGCCGCCGGTTCGTGCAGACTTTAACGAGGGGCGCAACACTGCACAATGGTTAGGTGAAGCAATTCAAAAGATTGTTATTGAAGGTAAAAATGACGTTGAGGATGAAGAAATTGACGAAGCAAAACCTGTAATTCCTCAAATTACAATCCAAGAACGTGTTCGAGAAGCTAGTTTTAAAATGACTGAAGAGATTGAAGATGCTCTAGAAAACTTTTCTCAAGATCCAGAATCTTTTGATCCAAAAGCATTTAAGGTCATGAATTTGTTGCGAGGCAAAGACGCTAAAGCTGCACACGCTCGTATTATTAAAGATTTTTATCAACGTCAGTATGACGAATATCTTGACTTACAAGAAGGTAAAGACGAACAACTTAAAGAAGGTTACAGTCATTTGACTAAAGCACAGGTCAAAAAAATTGTAGCATTTTACCATGAAATTCTCAGTGCTTGCGATATGTTGGCACAAGAAGCCAAAATTAATCGTAAACCACGTAAAGCCAAAGTTGTTCCCAAGGATAAAATTGTTGCTAAACTTAAATTTAAAAAGACTGATGAGCCTTTGAAACTTGTAAGTATTAATCCTGCTGACATTATTGGTAGCAAGGAATTGTGGATTTTTAACACTAAAACACGTAAACTTGGCAAGTATGTTGCTAACGAATACATGGAGTTAAGTGTCAAAGGAACGTCAATTACAGGGTTTAACGAAAACACCAGCATTCAAAAAACTATTCGCAAACCTGAAGAAAAACTCAAAGAGTTTAAGGCTGCTGGTAAAGTAGCATTGCGCAAGTTTTTAGATGATATTAATGCTACAGACACTAAAATGAACGGACGCATTAATGAAGATGTGATTCTACTAAAAGTAGCATAATCAATGTAAATATAGGCGGATAAATACTCCAAATAAGGAGTGTTTATCCATGCCTGATATTGGGCGAGTTGCCGTAGCAGATGCTTTTAGACGCATCATCCTCCAACCAAATAATGTAACTATTTCAGCTGATGATGTTGATGACGGTTTAACTTTAACCGCGGGCAACTTCATTGAATTCGTGCCTAATGAAGCAGGCGACGCTATTCAAATAAATGCTAACTCTACTATTTCTGCTGCCTTTGAAGGCGGCAATGTTCCCCTAGTAACAAACTTTCAAAACAGTCAGGCAGCTACTAATACTACTTCAGGTGCAGTGAGAATTACCGGAGGACTCGGAGTAGGTGGTGCGATATATGCTAGTAGTATACAGGCAACACCGGTTGGATCTGTAACAAAAGCCACAGGCGGATTTACCACACTGACTGCCACCGGAACAACTACATTAGAAGGCACTGTTAACATTAACGGTCTTGATGTTACTACTACGATTAGTCCATTAGGAACTGGTTCCGTAGTAATCAATCCAGCCACTGCTGGTACTATTAATAATATGAGTATTGGAGCCAGTACAAGAGGAACTGGTGCATTTACTACACTAGCCGCTAATAGTACAACTACGCTAACTGGTGCAGTTGACATCAACGGCAGTAATGTCAACACTACAATTTCGCCTACAGGAACTGGTACCGTCACAATACAACCAGCTGGCGGGTTAACTGTTAATCCAACTACCGCTGGTAACATTAATAATACAAACATTGGTGCAAGTACAAGAGGTACTGGTGCATTTACTACGTTAGATGCCAATTCAACTGTTGGTCTTAGTCCATCAAATGCCAATGTAACTATTAGTCCGACTGGTTCTGGTACTGTCACAATACAACCAGTGGGTGGTTTAACTATTAATCCAACTACCGCTGGTAATATCAATAATACAAATATCGGTGCAAGTACAAGAGGAACTGGTGCGTTTACTACATTAGATGCCAATTCAACTGTTGGATTAAGTCCTTTAGATGCTAATGTGACCATTAGTCCAACTGGTACTGGAACTGTTACAATTAATCCCACAACTGCCGGTAACATCAATAATATCAATATTGGTGCAAGTACTAGAGGTACTGGTGCATTTACTACATTAGGTGCCAATAGTACTGCAACTTTCACCGGTGTTGTAACTTTTAATACAACTACCAATAATCAAAGTTATACAACGACTGGAGCAGGTACTATCACTGTAAGTTCCGGCACAGTTGGTTCTATTGACAATATGAATGTCGGTGCCTCAACTAGAGGAACTGGTGCATTTACTACCTTAGCTGCCAATAATGCTGTCACGCTTTCGGCAGGTGCTAATAATTCATCATTTACTACCACAGGTGCAGGCGTCCTAACAATTAGTTCTGGAACAGTTGGTTCTATTGACAATATGAATGTTGGAGCCTCAACTAGAGGTACTGGTGCATTTACTACTCTAGCTGCCAACAGCACAACAACTTTAACAGGAGCAGTCGATGTAAATGGTGCCAATGTTAATACAACATTGTCTCCGACTGGTACTGGAACAGTTACAATACAACCAGCGGGTGGTTTAACTGTTAATCCAACTACTGCCGGTAACATTAATAATACAAACATCGGTGCAAGTACTAGAGGTACTGGTGCGTTTACTACATTGGGTGCAAATAGTACAATAAACATAGACACCACAACTAATAATCAAAGTTATACTACCACAGGTGCTGGTGCAATTACCATGTCATCTGGGGCTACTGGTTCTATTAATAACATGACAGTTGGTGCTACGACCGCAGCCACAGGAAGATTTACAACTGTTGAATCCACTATAGCAGATGGTACTGCACCATTTACAGTTGTATCAACTACCAAGGTTAACAATTTACAGGCCAATAGTGCCAGTAAGTTACACACAGCTAGAAACATTGGACTGTCTGGATTTATTACAGGAACTGCAAGTTTTGACGGAACACAAGACATAACCATAAGTACAACTTCCGGTCTTGATGTTATTACACTAGGGACCAGCACCGTTGGTCAGTATGCTATTACAGTCGGTGTTAGCGGTAGTGGTTTATCAGCAACTGCACCAAATGCTGCTGACGGAACATCTTATACTATTACGTCTAACGCTACTTCTGCAAACACTGCTGGTACATTAGTATTTAGAGAAGCGGTAACTGGAAATTTTAGCGCAGGAACAATTAGTGCTGCTATCAATGCTTCAACAATATCTGCATCAAGTACAGTGACATTAGATCCAGCAAATGCTAACTTATCGTTAGCACCAACAGGGACTGGCACTGTTACTATCAACCCAGCTACCGCAGGTTCAATTAATAGAATGAGTATTGGTGTTACAACTAGAGCAGCAGGTAATTTTACAACTCTTGAATCTAACGGACAGACCAGATTCACCGCAGGCTTTGCAAGTACTAACACAACAACTGGAACATTAGTGGTAACTGGTGGAGTAGGAATCAGCGGAGCATTAAGAGTGGGCGGAGCAATTAATGGCTCTACCTCAATTAGTACATCTTCACTTAGTAGTAATACATATACTTTTTCCAGCGGTGTTGGCGGTGGATTAAGACAGGGCATCGCTGGATTCTCGGTTTTTGTCGATGCCTTCAGTCAATTTAATACTGATACTCAAACAGATTTTGATATCACTTCAGAATTATGGCCATTTAGTAACGGGTACAGCTTTGTAAGGATTAGTTGCATTGCCATATACGAAAATGATTTTGGTGCTCCGACAGCTAGAGCTAGATTGCATAAATCTTGGATCCAAGGACTTTGGTATAACGATGCAACCTCAACCTGGACTATTGAAGGTGCAGCGTTAGAACACGGTGCATTTAATACGGATTCTACTAACTTTCCAGCAGGAGCAGTTAATGCTGGAAAAGCATTAATTGTAGCTTCAGGATCTAGCGTAATATTAAGATTTATAAACAGAAACAGTCCATCAACTAGTTCATTAACTCGTTGGTCATGGAGAGCGGAGGTATTCTATGCTTGGTAATAAAAAAGATTTATTGTTTAGAACTAATCAAAATATAAACGGAAAATCTATTGAAATAAGAAAATACAGTGAACGCACTGAAATTTATGTAATAAATCCTCTAGATCCAGGACACAAAATTTTAAAATCATTTGATCATTTTGAAAATCTTACAGAAGAAAATTGTGTGCAGATTCTTTCTGCAGATCAGCAGGTTTTAGAATTTGTTAACAAAGAACACACTTCTTTTAACACGCCCAATCCTGAATAAAATATAGGTAGATAAATATTAAATCATGAACAAAACTACCGTAGATCAAGCATTAGAATTACTGGGCACAGCCATAAAATCACAGGCTGCAGCCAATGTAAACGTTGAACATTTTCTTCAAAATCTTCCAAAACGTTCCCTGAGTGGGGACCATATTAATGGAGGCAAGATTGTTAATTTTGCCAGCACTGGTATCGCTGATCGTGCTACAAAAACTCAGCTAACTATTACAGATCAAGAAATTGCAGTTGATAATCTACGTGTAAACACAGTCAAAGATAATCTTGCTGTAGAAGGTAACATCACTGCTCAAAGTATGGAAGTGGCTGGTTTGCTCAAAGCAGGACTATTACAAGTTGACGAAATTAGAGCCGATGTAAAATTAGAAAAGTTCAGTCCTTTAGAGTTTAAATCAACATCAGAGGACACATACTACGGTAAAGGTATTATTTGGACTGGTGGTAAAATTACCAAACAGTTTGTTATGAGTGCTAATCCAGATCGTTTATTTTCCACAGAAAATTTAGACTTGGCAAAAGATCGTCACTTGTCTATAAACAATGTGACTGTACTAAACGAAAACGAACTAGGACCTAGTGTTACTAAAAGTAACATTAAAGAATTAGGTAGACTAAGAGGATTAACAGTAGATGGAGACATTATTGTTAATCAATACATGTTCTATGATTCAATCAGTGATAGATTAGGACTAGGCACCGATACTCCTCATGCTGCACTTAGCGTAGCAGAAGATGCCATAGAAGTAGTGTTAGGCACCAGAGAAAGTTCCAGAGGTATGGTTGGAACTTATGCCAGCTTACCTTTTGATATTGTTACTGATAACAGACCAAGAATCAGCGTAGAGCAAAATGGCGATATTAAATTAGGCAATACTACACAGGCGCCTGTGCAAATTTCAGTGCATGGAAAATTAGCTATCAAAGTTAAAAATCCAGATCCTGAAGTAGATTTGCATGTAGCTGGTCCAATTAGATATCACGGACATATTCATATGTATGGTGAAGTTGCACCATCAGCAGGCGAATATGTCAAGGGCGATGTTGTTTGGAATACTAATCCACAAGTTGGATCACATGCTGGTTGGATCTGCACTGCCAGTGGTAACCCCGGTCGTTGGGCTGCATTTGGAGCAATAGTTAACGTATGAGCAATGTAGATCAAAAAATTACCGCAGTCACTGACGCACTGAAATTATTACTACAAGAAGAATTTCAAGAAGTCAGTCTGGTCAATATACAGCATGTGGAATTCAAAGCAGGCAAGGAAGGCACTGTTGTAGGCAAAGGGTTACTTTGGACTGGCAATGGTCTGGTAACTAAACAATTTGTTGCTACCACAGGTCCAGATAGATTTTTCAGTACTGATTCAATTGACCTAGGCAAAGATAAAAATTTTAGTATTAACAACGTTCCTGTATTAAATGAAAAAGAATTAGGACCAACTGTAACAAAAAGTAATTTAAAAGAAGTTGGTAGATTAAAAGGATTAATTGTTGATGGCGATCTACAAATTAATCAATACTTGTTTTACGATAGTTCATCAGACAGATTAGGCCTTGGAACAGATGCTCCTAATGCCATGTTCAGTATTTTAGAAAATGGTGTTGAAGTAATGTTAGGAACCACTGAACATAGTAGAGGAGCTGTGGGTACATATGCTGCCAACGACTTTGATATTGTTACTGATAATACTGCAAGAATTTCAGTAAGCGGCAGCGGAGACATTGAATTAGGAAATAAAAACTTTGGACCCAGCAAAGTAACTGTTAATGGTAAATTAGGGATCAATGTTTCCCAAGTAGATCCTAGAGCAGAATTACAGGTCAGTGGTGCTATAAAATTCAATAACACACTACATCTACGCGGCACTGAACCTCCTAGTGGCGGCAATCATTCAGTAGGTGACATTGTTTGGAATTCACAACCAGCAATCAACAGCTTTATTGGTTGGGTATGTGTTCAATCCGGCATTCCTGGTCAATGGCTACCGTTTGGACAAATTCAACCATCATAAATGCAGTCTCTAGTAATTGGCAATGGCGAAAGCCGTAAATCTATAGATATCAGTAAAATTAACTGTGTCAAATATGGATGTAATGCTATACATAGAGATCTACATGTTGATCATTTAATCTGTGTTGACAGTAGAATGGTCGATGAAGCATTAAGATCCCAGTTGTTAATTTATACTAGACACAATTGGATTAATCAATATCAACAGCATTCACATGTGCGACTAGTACCAGATTTACCATATAAAGGTAATGCAAGGCCCGACGATCCATGGCATTGGGGTAGTGGTCCATATGCTGTGTTGTTGGCTACTAATAGACACGATGAAATTAATCTAATAGGGTTTGATCTTTACAGCAAAGACGGATTAGTTAATAATGTCTATAAAGACACTAAAAATTATCTTACTGCGGATAAACCCAAAGTAGATCCCAGTTATTGGGTTTATCAAATAGGTCGTGTGTTTGAATGCAATCCAAAGAAAACATTTAAAATTTACAATGAAGATGAATGGCAATTGCCTAGAGAGTGGCAATTGCCCAATGTCAGTAAAGAAAATTTACAGGGTCTTGCAAACTTCATAAATAGTTCTGTATAATAACACACAGCGGTCTTCAATGGCATTCACCCCGCTTTATAAATTCTGCATGTCATCAAACTTGCTCATTTTTCATAAGGAGACTAGAGATGGCAAATTATCTTTCAACAAAAACATATGGCAACGACAGAGGTCTTAGTTGCTGTTTTAGACAATGGCGTTCAACGCACAGTCATTGTTCATTAATCCACGGATATAGTATTGGAATCAAACTTGTTTTCGAATCTGAAACTTTAGATGATCGCAATTGGGTCATGGACTTTGGTGGACTCAAAGCATTCAAAGAATGGTCAGAATGGCAATTTGATCACACTCTGGTGGTTGCTAACGATGACCCCCACTTAAGCTTTTTTAGGCAAATGAGTCACTTGGGAGATCCTCCTGTATCAGGAACAGGATCAATTGTAAATGTTAAACCTCATGAACGTAAGGCTTTGTGCGATCTTAGAATTGTAGATGGGGTTGGCTGCGAAAAGTTTGCAGAACTGGTATATCGTACAATGAACGAAATTTTAGAAGCATATCAAGAAGGAAGAGGATGGACACATCCTGATGGTCGTGTGTTTGAAGCACGTTATCCTGTTGGACAAGGTGTACGTCTTCGTTCAGCAGAAGTATTTGAACACGCAGGAAATTCAGCTGTATACGAAGGATGAATAGTTTAGAAAAAATATGGGCTCGGGCAACTGGGCATCTAATGGGACAAACAGACGAAGATCGTCCGGATGTTCCAATTCTTACTGTACGTGAAGCGAGGATCGCATTGTTTCTCAAAACTTTTTGGGTTATAATTCATGTGGTAACCTGTTTGTTTATTATAGCCAACGTAATTAGACACTGGTAATGTTAAACGTAATCTGTCTCAAGCATGGTACAAAATACGGTGCCAACTACGTAAACAATCTTTACAGTATGATACAACGGCATCTAACTGTGCCGCACAATTTTATCTGTTTTACAGATGACCCTACAGACTTTAATCCTAGTATCAGTGTAAGAATACTGCCAAACAATCCTGTTCAAGGTTGGTGGTGGAAACCTTACATTTTTAAACGCGGCCATTTTTACAAGGAAGATATCAACTTATTTTTTGATCTAGATATGGTCATTGTAAGGAACATTGATCATTTTGTAAATTATAATTCTGGTAAATTTGTAGGACTTGAGGATGTTGGTCGCATATGGGGAACAAGACCTCCAAAACTAGGAAGTGCCGTGTTAAGATGGCAAGGTGATCACTACGAACATTTGTGGAATAATATAGAACAAGATCCTGGTATCTGTAAAAAATTTCACGGAGATCAAGATTATATCTGGAGTGTATGTAGAGAACAAATTGAATTCTTTCCTGCAGATTGGATACGCAGTTATAAATGGGAAATAAGAAAGCACGAAGAATTGGTTAGGCAAGGCAGCGGCTATAACTTTAAAAATATTGCCAATCCAATTATTCCTACAGAAACTTCTGTACTGGCATTCCACGGTACTCCTAATCCCCATGAAGTAATGGATCCTGTAATTGTTGACAATTGGCGGTAATGAGTATACAATTACTGCATGACTAAACGTATAGGTTTTGCCTGCAAGTGGATTGATTCTCCTACACAAGTAGATGGGATCAAACCCAAAGATGATTGTAAAAAATACAATACCGGTAGTACTACCGTAGCCTGGTTAAATAGACAGACTAAAGACGTGGCTACTGAAAAACTCTGGTCCCTTATGGAACAGAACATTGAATCGTGCCGCTTACTTGTACAACGAGTAGGAGAATTAGATGAAGATCTTAGAATGGTACGACTCAGTAGCGATATCCTTCCTGTGTACACTGAGCCAACTTGGAGTTGGTTTTGGCGGACTCCCGATGTCCGAGCCTATTGCGAAACAGCATTTCGAACCGTGGGCGAAGTGGCCCGCAAGAATAATGTTAGGCTTAGTTTTCATCCTGGTCAGTTTACTGTGCTGGCATCTGAGTCAGACGATATTGTAAATCGTTCAATAGAGGAATTTGAATATCATGTGGACATGGCTCGCTGGATGGAATATGGTAAAACGTTTCAAGACTTTAAAATCAACGTTCATATCGCGGGTAGACGAGGCCCCGATGGAATTCGTGCTGCGTTACTTCGGTTAACTCCAGAAGCACGTAATACTATTACTATTGAAAATGAAGAAAATGCATGGGGGTTAGATGACTGTCTTAGTATTTCTGATGTTGTTCCTATTGTGCTTGACATACATCATCACTGGTGTCGTGAAGGTGAGTATATTGCTCCAGCAGATGCCAGCGTCAAAAAGGTCATCGATAGTTGGCGCGGTGTTCGTCCTGCTATGCACTATTCCGTTAGCCGTGAAGATATTCTTGTTGGACACACAAGAGATCAATTCCCAATCATGGAATCTTTACTTTCAAGTGGGTATAAAAAAGCAAAACTCAGAGCACATTCAGACTTCTACTGGAATACAGCAGTGAATGAATGGGCACTGAGTTTTAGGGAAAACTTCGACATCATGTGCGAGAGCAAAGCTAAAAATTTAGCATCGTTCGCACTCTACGAAGAAGCTAAAAGATTAGGCCTTTGATTTAGGGGTACGACCAGCTGATTTCTTAACAGTTTCTTTAGCCTTGGCTGTTGTCTTTTTGGCAACTGTCTTGGCTTTTTCTTTTACAACTGCTACATCAGCAGAATCAACCTTGCCATCCTTGTTAACATCGGCAGTGGCTTTTACACCTTCTACCACATTTTGGACAGCGGCCTTAGCATCAGCAGCATCTACTTTACCATCATTGTTTACGTCTAAGCCCTTAGAGCTACGATTGTAATAAATGAAAGCACCTAGTGCTACTACAACTACTGCGAAAAGTACGATTTCCATGGTTAAATCTCCTTGTGGTTTATTTATACGGTAAATATAGACATGCTACATTTTATTAAAAGTTTACAAGAATCTAAAGATCGAAGAGAAATTTACCAAGACAAACTTAAATTTGGTAAAGATGAGCTTGCACCTGTGATGAGCGAAGATACTGTAAAGTATCACTACGACGGGCTAGCAGCAAAATATTCAGAGAGATATAATAAAGGAGAAGGTGATGCTGACTTTAACTACGGCGGCGCTGTTTTACATAATTTGTTTTTTGGCAATCTGGCCCCTCCCAGAGCTGCAAACAAACCAGAAGGAATTAGTAAAACCTTAATAGAAGAAAAATACAGTAGTTTTGACAAGTTTAAAGAAGCAGTTGAAAAAGAGTTCATGGCAGCACAAGGATCTAATTGGATCTATATGGACACTGACGGTGAACTACATACTATTCATAATCACGAATACCGTAAAGGTATGAAAATTGCACTGTTAATAGATGCTTGGGAACATGCTTGGGCTCTTGACTATCAGCAGGATAAAGCCAAATATCTATCAAATATTTGGAGAATCATTAACTGGGATGTTGTTGATATTAGATTAGGAGTTTAATATGGCATATTCAGATAAAGTCATAGATCATTATGAAAATCCACGCAATGTGGGCAAGTTTGATATTGACGAAACTATTGGCACAGGTATGGTTGGAGCCCCTGCTTGTGGCGACGTAATGAAGTTACAAATTAAAGTAGAAAATGGAGTAATAACTGATGCCAAATTCAAAACATACGGATGCGGATCAGCAATTGCAAGCTCGAGCCTTGTCACAGAATGGGTCAAGGGCAAATCGCTTGACGAAGCGAGAGAGATTACTAATTCAAGTATTGCTGAAGAACTTGCCCTTCCACCGGTTAAAATACATTGTTCAATACTTGCAGAAGATGCTATAAAAGCAGCCATAGAAGATTATAAGAAAAAACATGATATCACTAACTCCGTTAGCAGCTAAAAAAGTCAAGCAAAATCTAGATCGTAGAGGTAAAGGTTATGGAATTAAAGTAGGAGTAAAAACTACTGGATGTTCTGGCTTTGCATATGTTTTAGAGTATGTGGATAATCCTATAGAAGAAGATATGAGTTTTGTCAGTGAGGGTGTTCATATCTTTGTAGATCCAAAAGCACTACCGTATCTAGACGGAATGACTATGGATTGGTTTAGAAAAGGTCTAAACGAAGGATTTGATTTTGTAAATCCTAAAGAACGTGATCGCTGTGGCTGCGGCGAAAGCTTTAGAATTTAAACTTTTCCCACCGGAATATCAACGCTAGCGGGCATGTCCCAGATTTTCTTACGCTCAACTCCTTTACGTTGAGCAAATTTTTTAGAATCGCATTCAGCACAACAATGAAAATAGTGATTACTTAGACGTTTAGTCTGTATCTTTTTTAATTCTCTTTCAAAGTTTTTTCCGCAGTTATCACAGATAAAAAGAGCAATGGTCTTTTTTCTTTGGTATTCGTGAACAGTACCCAATTTGCTAGGACGCTGATAGATTACTGTTACAATTTCACTTTTGATATACATGACAATATTTACGTTAGGCTTATAGATTTTTTGAATAAATATTACGGTAACCACATTTTATTGGGGCTTTAGCATGGTAAGAAAAGTAATTGACGTTGGCCTATCCAACAACGACGGCACAGGCGATAGTATTCGCGATTCGTTTAAGAAAGTAAACGACAACTTCCAAGAATTATATGCATCACTTGGTTTAGGTGAAAGACTTAGATTTATTAATTTAGATGATGCTCCGGGATCCTATCTTAATCAACAGGGAAAACTGTTAGTTGTTAATCAAACACAAGACGGCCTTGAATTTAGAAGAATTCAAGGTACAGCACAATTAGCTATTGATGTTGACGACACTGCCGGAACTATTACATTAAGACCGTTAAATCAAGACATTATAAATGATACAACTCCACAACTAGGTGGAGAATTAGATGCTAGACAAAACAGAATTAGAAATTTACCCACACCAGTTTCGGATTCTGATGCATCAACTAAAAAATATTCAGATAGTAAGATAGCCGTTGCAGGTGTTGATGCTATCAACCCAGAAACCGGATTAAATGATGAGTCATACGGAACTATGACTGGGCCTTTGGTTCTTTCTAGAAATCCAATTACTGCAGATGATGAAGATTACGACGGGTTAGTTGCAGCATCAAAAAGATATGTTGACCTTTCAAGTTTTACCAGTACAACTTCATTGTATGTAAACCGAGGAGGACAGGATTCTAGAAATGATATTCCTGAAAATAGAATTGGTAGATCACCAGCATATGCATACAGAACTGTCGAAAAGGCTTTAAAAGAAGCTGAAAAACTTATTGCCGACAGTCCGTTTGAACTCAGCGTATATGCAAAAAGATTAGTGTACAGTGACGGTATCCCTTGTACTTTAACCAAAATTGAACCAGCATTAAATGCAGGGTCCGGCGGTGTAATCATTCCTCGATTAGCTGTAGACACTTTTACACTAAGAAATTCCGGTACTGGTTATAAAGCTGGTGATATTTTACAAATGGGATTGGCTTCAAATCCTGGAACATTTACCAGCAGAGCAAGTGTACGCATTCTTCGTGTTAGTAATGTAAATGGAGCTATACTTACATATGAAATTATTGGTAACGGAAATTATACCGGATTACCTGGAGTTTCCGACGTCGGTACCACATTGTCTGTGGCGCAACAAGGATCTGTTGGTGCTGGTGCTACCTTTAATTTAACGTATAGAGTATCAGAATTATCAATAACCACAGCAGGTTCTAACTACGGTCCGGTTAGTATCATTATCACCGGTGGTGGAGGTAGTGGTGCTGCTGCATCTGCTATTGTTTCAAGTGGTCAAATTGTTGGCACCACACTATTACAATCAGGTAGTGGGTACACCTCTCTTCCTACTGTTGAAGTTTACCTTCCTAGATTATTTGTGTTTACCAACGGTGCTAGAACAGATTTTTCAGCATCAAACGATCCTCTAGCTAGAGATATTAGAGAAGGGTTAGGTATTAAAGGATCAACCTCTGGAGCAGTAGCAGAAATACTATCGCACAATGCTATTTTAGACGATTCGGCGGGAGGATATCCTTCGGGTACTGGTAAGAACGAAATTTTTGATGTAGGTATCCTTAGCGGACAATTTATACCCGGGGAAGAATTATTGTATGGCGAATTAATCAAAACAAAACAACTTACTGTTCAAATTGAATCGGGATCATTTGAAGAAAACTATCCGTTGAGAGTTGCTAATAACGTTTCTATTATTGGTGAAGAATTTCGTAGAACATTAATTAGACCAAAACCTGGAGTTAGTACCAGTCCTTATACTCAGGTTTATTTTAGACGCGATCCGATCATTGATAACATGAGAGTTACTAATTTATTTGGTATTAATTATGCTATCGACACAACAGCAACACCGAGTGCTATTAATGGAGACATTACTGTCACTTTGGGTGCAGGGTCAACAAACACTAATTGGGTCGGAAAAATTTGGAAATCATCTAGTTTGCGAGGCGAAGGAAGAATTTTATCTATTACTAATTCTACACAATTCCAAGTTAGAATTCATGATGATTTAACTGGTACCACAACTATTCCTGCCGGAGCAGTATTTACAGCTACAATTTCTGGAACTACTTTAACAGTATTATCTCCGCCAACAAGCGGGTCGTTGACAGCAGGAATGGAGATAAACGCTGTTGGATCAACAGTCGTTTATATTGGTACTAGTATATTAAGACAGTTAACAGGAACCACTGGAGGGGCAGGAACTTACGAACTTAGTAGAGGTTCTAAAATTACTAACGCAACGTCCATGTTTGCTTCTAACTGGCAAATTTATTCTGTTAGTGAATACGGTTATCATTACCTATCTGATCCAAGTAGACCTATTTGGCCATTGTTAGAAAACACTGGTCGATTAGTTAATGCAGCAACTCTTTTAAGAAGAAATAGAACATTTTTACAAGAAGAAGTTTTAAATGAAGTTATAAAAACTTTTACATCATTTAATACGGCCACTTGTAAAAGAGATGTAGGTCTTATAATTGATGCTATTGTTTATGACATGACCTATGGCGGCTATAGTAGAACTGTCGAAGCTGCATTAAAATATTATCAAAGTCCTAGTGGTAGACTATCCATTGGTATTAGCGGAACTCCAGAGACTGGATTTATTGATCTTCCAGCTCAGGGAAATCAGAAAGGTCCCACTTTAGGTGCAATATCTTATCTTAATACGCTGACATTAAAAGTTATTAAAAATGAGCCTATAACCAGAACAAATACTAATCCAGAGGCATTTCAAGAAATTAATTTTTCATTAACAAGAGAACCTGCTGCAGAAGGCATCCTGAACAATTTAATAAATGTTATTTTAGGAATGCTTGGTAGTCCAGAACAGGTAAATTTCCCCAAGGATAATAGAGAACTTGATGTGTTTATGATGAATGATGCTAATATTCTTCGTCAAATTACAATTCAAGGACACGGGGGGTTTGCACAGGTTCTTGATCCAGAAGGTCAAATTTTAAATAAATCACCGTACTCTCAACAGGGATCGGTATTCTCAGCTAGTACCAATGAACAAAGATTTGCGGGCGGTATGTTTGTTGACGGTTATTCCGGCAATCAAATGATGAGAATACGCAGCAAAACCACAACAGGTAGTGAAGCTAATTATGTCTTTGAAGTAGACAAACTTAATAGAAGACCTCAATTACCATGTCCTTTTACTGTTGAGGGTGTAACATACATTGTCAACTACCTACGTAATTTTGTTTACAGTGTGGGAGCAAATGGATCTGCTGCTACTTTAGTTTTAGATAGTTCTACTCCGTATACGAATGCTATAGCTGGTATTATAACTCCGTGTACAGTCACAGGCGATGGAACTTATGCTAGATTAACTTTCCCTTTAGCCAGAGCTAGTGCTCCGTTTACCGTAGGAAACATGATTGATGTCAGCGGATTTGTTAGTACTGCGGTTGGATATAATGGCGTATGGACCGTTACAGCCTGTACCACTACCTATGTTGAGTGGCTCAGTGGTGAAACTGTTTCAAGTAGTGGAGGAACAGTAGCGGAAAGTTTTGAATTAATTACAGCAGGATATAGAAGTTTATTAAGCAATGACTGGACCCAATTAAATGACATGGGCTACGGGTTGTTTGTTACCAACGGTGGTATTAGTGAAGCTGTTGGTATGTTTACCTACTATTGCTACAATGCATACTATTCTTTAAATGGCGGTCAAATCCGTTCAGTTGGAGGTTCGGCAGCACACGGTGTGTATGCTTTAAGAGCAGAAGGTTCTGATCCTAAAGAAGTTCCTGATGCATGTATTGTCGGTAGAGATTTTATTATGACCGCTAGTGTGTATTCTCAAGGGCAATACACTAATGCTAGGGGTGATAATGAACTCTATGTTACTAATTTTCCGTACGAACCATTAGTTGACAGTGAATTAGAAATCCTTCATTATAGAAATCTTACCGCAGCAGACGGATTGCCAATTACACAAATTGCTCAGAGCGGAACAAAAACTGTTTTAAGTATTGCAAATGCCGATCAATATTTCCAGGCTAGAGAATTTGTTCAAATTAACGGCATTGTATCGAGTGCCAGTCAAGCGGCGGTGTTTAATTACAATCAAAAAATTAGTACCAATGATAGCGGAACTTTTAGAGTTGATTCTGTTACCTCAACAACTTTAACTATCGATGCTTCAAGTGTTGGAACATTAGCTACACCTGGTATTACATTAACTAGTCCAATATCGTTCTCTAACGGAGTAGTTACAGCAACGTTTGCTAGCCAAACACAAAATCCATATGTTACTGGTCAAAAGATTAGAGTCAGTGGTATTACTGTTAGCGGCGGTGCTGGAACCGTTACTGGTGCAACTGTAACCGGAAATGCAACAACTGGAATCGCAACTATTACCTATTCAGATAGAGCTGTTCCTTTTGCAGTTGGTCAAATAATTTCAATTGCTAGTTTTGCCACTGGTGGATTTAATAATGCTACAGCTCAAGTATTAAGTTGTACTAGAACCACGTTAACTTACAGTAATGCCACAGCCGGTACCAATGTAACCGGTGGTGTTTTAACTCCTAGCTATAATACTGAGCTTGGTGTTGTAACTGCGGTAACGCAAACTACAGTGTCATATAGTTTAGGTGCAGTTACTCCCGGAACTTATTCCAGTGGTGGAGCACTAAACGCAATGATTAGAGCAACCGGAGTTAGAAGAATCTATGCAATCAATAGTGCTAACTACGGCGATGGTTCAAGCTTTGGTGGAATACCAAATGCAACTGCTAGAGTGTTTTTTGAACCACTGGTTACACAACCAGGTGAGACTGGACTCTATGCCAGTGTTCAAGACGGTCAACCTGTAATTATTAGACAGTCTAGACAGGTATGGCTAAACGGGGTAAGCAATACTTCCGCTGCTAAAAAATCAACAGCACTGTTGTTTAACGCTGATAATCCTTCCACTGATGTTATCGATGTTATTTCGTATACTACCGGCGGACTAGTAAACAGAATTAGTCCAAATGAAGAGGTGATTGCAGCCTGTAGAGAAGGCTATCGTTATATTGATTTAACCGCAGCTAACGTACAAAGAAAGGTAGGTAACGATTATTATGGATCTGTTGGATCAACTAATGTAACCGTAAGTACTATTACAAACACATTTGATATCGCTAAATTAAATTCTGGTAGATATTGTTTCCATTGGTATGGAGTACAATATCGTGTGCTATCATATACTGCCCCAAACAGTCCAACCGCAGCATTTGTCACATTAGATCGAACATTACAACATCCGTTAACTGGTTACAATAGTCAAATCACAGTTCTTGTTGGACCTAAACACGGAGAAACTGGTTCTATTACCATTAAAATTTCCACATTAAGGGCTACAGCGTTTGACCTGTTAGATATTGGGTCGGGAAGTTACGCAGACACTAACTACCCAAATAATATATTTGGGCCACCAGTTAATGCCAACCAACCTAACAATGAAGCTGCTGAAGTAGGAAAAGGTCGTGTATTTTATACAACTATCGATCAAGAAGGTAACTTTAAAGTTGGTAAATTGTTTGGAGTAAATCAATCAACCGGTGAGGCAACTTTAAGTGCTAGAATTTCCTTAACAAATATTGCATCTTTACAATTATCACAAGGTGTGCCAATTTCAGAATTTTCAGCTGATGGAAATTTTAGCAGTCCAAGTGCCGGAACTGTAGCTACTCAATTGGCCACAAAGCTATACATTGATAGAAGATTAGGTCATGATGGAACAGCAGCATTAACCGTTGACCGTATTGGTCCAGGGTTCATTGACACTGACGGCGATAACGCAATGGCCAATAACCTAAATATGGGTAATGCTGGCCGTATTATTAACATGAAGAATCCGCAATCAGACAATGATGCGGCTACAAGACGTTGGATTAGTATTCCTCACTTAAATGGAAATGTTGGTTCAGTATCAATTCCCAACTGTTCAGTTGTTGGTAATGGTACTACTGCAACCGTAACATTTAGTGCTACTCAAGGAAGTGCACCGTTTGTTACTGGTCAGGTGATAGGAATTACAGGTTTTTCAATAGCCGGGTTTAATAATGACGAAGCTGTTGTTTTAACATGTAACACTACAGGATTAACTTATTCAAATACTACTTCTGGTGGACCTGCTACTGGAGGAAAAATTAGTTCGGTTGGACGAGGAAACTTATTAGTTTATACCGGAACAAATAATTCTGATATCAATGAAACAAACGTTGCTACAGAAGGTTTTGTAAATGCTGCGGTAACTGGTGATCTCGATATCACTCTTGATCAATCATTAAGAACAATTAATTTCCAGTTAGTTAATGAAACTGTTGTTAATTCTGATATTAATTCATCGGCAGCAATTGAACAAAGAAAATTAGATATCACAAATAGTAAAGCAACTACTAGTTCATCAATTAGTAATGTGTCGGCAACTTCTACTGGTGGTATAGTTACAGTTACATACTCCGCTCAAACTGATTCTGTAACTGGTAATTCAGCAGTACCTGTAACAGCAGGTGATAGAGTTATTATTAGCGGATTTGCTAACAGTACTTTAAATGGTGTATTCACTGTTAATTCAAGTCCTACTCCTTCAGGTACATCATTTACATATAATGCAACTACAACACCTTCTGTAATCTCAAGTGGACAGACAACAGGTGTAATTACTCTACAGAGAGGAGTAAGCACATTTGACCGAGGACAGTTTACTGTAACAAATGGTTATGCGTCAATTAAAAATAACGGTGTTCAATTAGGAAAACTTGTACCGATTAATCAAAATCGAGTATTGGGATATACAGGTGCTACTCAAACCGGTGATGTTGGTGAAATTACACTAACTGCTGTTGTAAGTGGTGGTGGCGGAATTACCAAAGGATTATATACCTCGGCTGGTGTACTTTATGCCAAAGTTGGAGGGTCTCAAAATGATGCTGATTTTATTGTTTTACCAACCGAATCAACTACTTACACTACAAGTAATACAGCTAACAGTGTTCAAAATTTAGTTGCTAGAAACAACAATGGAAATGTAGGACTTAATGATTTAATTCTTGATGGTGATCTATACTTAAGTAGATCAACAATTGGCAGCGGCGCTGATTATAAATTATTAACCATAACCGCCGGTAGTGGTTTTAAATCAGCAACTTACTACGGTGCAGGTTCAGTAGCTAAAGGAAGAATTACTATTCAGGTTAGTGACTCTGGTACTAGCAATGATATTACCAAATATTTTAACAATAAACATGTGTTTATTGGTTCAGACGGTATTCAAGACGGTGTTGTTGTAACCAAAGCTCTATCAGCTGGTGAAGATTTAGCAGATAACAATGGTGGCAAAGTCTACGGCAACTGGACATTGAATGGTAACAGTAAATTTGAAGCTACCTATGCTGACTTGGCAGAATACTATGAAGCAGATCGAGAATATGATGTAGGCACTGTGTTGGTGTTTGGCGGAGACAAAGAAGTTACAACTTCAAATGTTAAAAACGATCACAGGGTAGCAGGTGTTGTTTCTAATACTGCTGCCTACACAATGAATCAAGCATGTCCGGGTATTAAGACCTGCGTAGCACTACAGGGTCGATTACCAGTTAAGGTAGTAGGAAAAGTAAACAAAGGGGATCTAATTGTCACATCGGGCATACCAGGTGTGGCGATGGCAGCGACTGGAGACGTCAAAGTTGGTACGTTGATAGGTAAGGCCATTGGATCTTACGATTCGGACAGAATTGGAACTGTTGAAGTCTCAGTGGGAAGAACATAATGGCTAAAAAAACTATAAACACACAACAACCGCAGGATTTTATCAACGTTGGTTCTGCACCTAACAGCAAAGACGGAGACAGTTTACGGGCAGCATTTGCTAGATTAAATGATGCTATTGATAATATTGATTCCAACTTTTCAGAATTATATACCGCGGTTGGACAGCCTGTTGATGGTAATCTTAAAACTGACATTGTTGGTAGTGTATTTGGTGATGACAGCAGTTTGTTAGTCGATGGAGTAATGAACAGAATCGTTGGACCTGTTTACAATGCTGTTGGTAATATAAAAATCACAGGCGGAACTGTTGGACAGATTTTAAGGACTGATGGTAGTGGTAATTTAAGTTGGGTTACTACTTCACAATTTAGTGGTAATTACAACGACTTAACAAATAAACCAACTATACCTACCAGCTTTGATAGACTATCTAATAGCGGTGATGAAGTTATTTTAATTGGTGGAGCTAATCCGTTCGTTACTTTTCCTGCCATTACGGGCGGCGATCAACTAATAATACAAGGTGCTGAAGTTAGTTCAGTGTCAGGCAGTCTTGCACTTACTTCACAGGACAACCTTAACATAATAGCCAACGGGTCTGGCGCTGCACCCGGAGGATCAAAGAATTGGACATTCAGTGCGGATGGTGGTTTAACTATACCGGGTGACATCCGCAGTGACAGCAATATCAACATTGACATCAACCTTGCAGACTCTACTCTACGCAGATGGCAGTTTGGTGAGGACGGTGAACTGACATTGCCCGAAGATGCTGTTGTAAAAAATATATCTGGGAACTTGACCATTGAAGGTGAAAGCTATGTAATTATTGATTCTGCAAATAATGGACAGATTGAGATAGGACGAAGCAGTGGTGTAGGAGCTGTGATACTAGGTAATAAATCCTTAGGCACCAATTCAATAATTGACAGTGATTTATTTGTTAACAACGGAGTCTATGAAAGATTCAGTAGTTTGGCCGATGCCACAGGTATTGTAACACACAACTGCGCCAACGGACACATATTCTATCACACCAGCCCAGATGCTCTTTTTACAGTAAACTTTACCAATCTAAATTTACCTATTGACTATGCTACCTCATTGACCTTGATCATAGCACAAGGTGGCACAGGCTTTATTCCTAACTCTGTTGGAATAAGTGGAGTATTACAGACCATAAACTGGCGGGGCAATGTTATCCCAACACCCAGCACCAACAGAACAGATGTAGTTACTTTTAGCATTATCTGCACAGCTCTAAATACCTATACTGTGCTGGGACAACTAACAGGATACTAACAGAACGGTAAATATACTAAAGAGAGCGGAATATGGCTATACAAACAATTAACATAGGAAATGCTGTAAATGATGGTCTAGGAGACGATCTACGCACGGCTTTTCAAAAGGTCAACGCTAATTTTGCAGATTTAAATAGCCAGCAATCAATTACTGGTCAAAATCTTAATACAGCAACAGGCGTAGGAATTTTTAAACAAAAAGTAGGTACTAACTTACAATTTAAATCACTGGTTAGCGATGGTAAAATTACCCTAACACCGTCTAATGATTACATCACTGTTGGCACTGTACAAAAAGACGGATTTAGTTCCATAACAACAAACAGTGGTAGCATCACAGCTAATGTTACAACCGCTTACGATCAAATCACAATCCAAGGTGGTGCTAACATAAATGTAACAGCATCACAAAGAACTATTACTGTAGATACGAAACAAAATATTGGATTTATTTTAAACGACGCTGATCTAGGAACTATTGGATCGGGTACTGACAATTTAATTACTTTTTTATTGCAGGTCACCGATATTGATTTTGGAACAATAGATCAGCCCGCAGGTATTGAATACGATGCTGGTACAATTTAACGGAGAAATAAAATGGCATTAAGAATTAGAAGAGGAACTTCTGTACAACGAACAGGAATCACACCAGTATCTGGAGAGTTGATTTTTGATACAACTCAAAATAAACTATATGTCGGTAACGGATCAACTGCCGGCGGTGTTGAAGTTGTTGCAGGGTCTATTGGTGGTAATTTAGGTTCTAATATTAACCTAAATAATTTTGATATCACTGGCGCAGGTAATATTAATATTACAGGAACAATTACTGCATCCGGAACAATTACAGGTAACGGCGATCTTGTTTTAGGAAATGCTGATACTGATAATGTTCAGTTTGGTGCAGATATTAATTCAAATATTGTTCCTAATACAGGTTCATTAACCGTTGGTACTAGCGCCAAACCTTGGCAAACTGTTTTTACCTCAACCTTAGAAAATACTAGCGGAATTACTAGTAATAGCAATTTAACTCTTAACGGTCTAGTTACAGTTGGAAATAACCTAGTACCAAACACTACATTAACAAAAAATATCGGAACTTCTACACTAAGATGGCGTAACGTATGGGCAGAAACATTAGCATTAGAAAATATTCAAATTACGCAGAATAATATTAGAAGTATTGATTCAAATTCAGACATTAATATAGAACCGTCAGGAAACGGAAGAGTTTTGCTTGGTCCAACTAAAATTAGATCTTATGCAGATTTTGGATATGAAAATAACGTTGTTACTAGAGCAAGCAATACAGGAATTTTTTATAACTGGAATCAAGCAACTGAATTATTTACCAGTATTAATAGTGCATTTGAAACTTCATATACACAACTAGCAGGAACTACTCAAGAAACATTCACAGTAGCAGCAATAGATACTTCAATTTATGCAGGTTTTAGAGCAGAATTTAACGTTAGAAATTCTCAGGGATCAGAAACATTTTCTATTTCTGGTAATTTTTATTCCGGAACTGTGGAAATTTCTGCTAAACAAAATTCTCATATACACAGTGGCGGTATTACAATAATTAATTCTATTAGCGTTTCTCCAGGAAGCGGATCCCTTGTCAATATTAGATTTACAACTACAACTAATGTAAATGCTGCGGTCATTACTAAAGTGAAAGCCCATGCAACACTGTTTACTGTTTAAAAATTATGTCATTAAAATGGAATACTCCTTTAGGTACGTTAGGAACATTTAATGAAAGGACTCAGGTAAATGTTCCTTTGTCAACTACCTCAGTTACTCCAGTTACATATTCTATAATATCCGGAAAACTTCCTGTTGGTCTACAGTTATTAAACGGAATTATTAAAGGAGTTCCGGTTGAAATAAAAAATACAAGTCAATATAAATTTGTAATAAGAGCTAATAATAGTTCATTGATTGTAGATCGAACATTTTCAATTACTATAGAAGGCCCAGATGCACCAGTTTGGCAAACTCCAGAAGGATATTTGCCAGTTGGATTTAATGATGCTTATTTTGTTTTAGATGATTCTTATGTTGATTTTCAGTTAGAAGCATATGATACTGACAGGATAGATGGCGATACATTATTTTATTACATACCAAATAACAGCGGCGAGCTTCCTCCAGGTTTAACTTTATCATCAACAGGAAGAATTAGCGGTTTTGTGGCGGCGGTTCCAAAGTTAGAATTAAATCAATCTACTGGAAATTTTGACACCACAGGATATGATTTTATTCCTTTTGATCTAGGTGAGGTATCAACCACAGGATATGATACTTTTACTTACGATAATACTATATTTGATTTTCAAGAACCTGTTAAACCACTTAGACAAATTAGTAGATACTATTCATTTACAGTTTCGGTAACAGATGGCGAAACTGAAACTAAAAGAAATTTTAGAATTTATGTTGTCGATGAACAATTTTTAAGAGCAGATAATGCTATTATTAGATCATCTGATAATGTATTTAAAGCGGATAATAATTATTTAAGAAATCCACTTTGGATTACTCCTGCTAATTTAGGTAAACGTAGAGCTAATAATTATACAACAATTTATCTAGAAGTTTATAATCCAATAACACTAGCTCAAAATATTGTTTACTTCTTAGATGATAAAAACCCGGATGGTACAAATAGTGTTTTGCCACCCGGTCTACAATTAGATAGTGTAAACGGAGAAATTGTAGGAAAAATTCCTTATCAACCTAGAATTTCTGTCAACTATAAATTTACCATTAGAGCAGTATCTTTTGAACAAACTACCCTAGCTACAAAATATAGCATATCCGGTAATTGGAATAACGATACTATCTATAAAGTTGGAGATGTTGTTCGTTGGATTGATCCTGCAATTTATAATGACAGCAGTCTTAGAGCAGGTATTGGTGAATCTTTATATATTGCCTTAGTCGAACACAAAAATAAATTACCTAGTAACGTTGGAGTTTGGACCGAGGGTGCCACCAGTACTGTAAGAACATTTAATATTGATATTGTTGGTGATATTGAAAGAGGAATTTCTTGGAAATCAAACTCTTATCTTGGTGCACTTAATCCCAATGAAGTATCAGAATTATTTGTAGAAGCCGAAAGTTTATCATATAGCGGGTCTGTTAATTATACATTGATCCACGGAGAATTACCTCCAGGTTTACAATTATTAAGCAACGGATTAATTATAGGAAAAGTAAATCAAGTTGGAAGTCAAACAATTGAAGGAATAACAAGATTTTACGACGGTGGTCCTAGCTCAAATGCATTTGGTATAACGTTCGATCAAAACCGTACCACATTTGATAAAGTTTATAAATTTACCGTTAAAGCAAGAGATCCGGCTAATTTTGCAGAGTTTAATAAATTGTTTTCAATTAAAATAATTGGTGAAACAACTAAACAATACACAAATCTTTATCTAAGAGCATTACAACCACTAGAAAAAAGAAACAACTGGTATGATTTTATAACTGATAGTACTATTTTTGATCCTAAAATTCTTTACAGAGTTGGAGACCCTAATTTTGCTACACAGTCATCAGTGCAAATGTTGTTGTTTGCCGGAATAGAAAAAAGTGATGCTGTAGAATTAATACAGGCCATGAGCCGCAATCATTATAAGAAGAGAATAAAATTTGGATCGTTGGCCAAAGCTCAGGGTAAAGATTTAATAACTCAAGAAGTAAAATACGAAGTAGTCTATGTAAACATTATTGATGATCTAGAACAAAATAAACAAAGTATCTCAAATATTGTTCGTTTGCCTGATCACATATCAAGTCCCGTTTTGTCTGATCAAAATAATATCACTGTCGATGGCGGCGGAACAAATGGTTTGAATTGGAATTACAAAGTTTCAGATCGAGATATACAACAGGTATTTCCAAACTCATTTAACAATATGAGGAATCAAATTAAGCAAATTGGAGATAGAAACAGAGACTTTCTTCCCCTCTGGATGAGAAGTATACAACCAGGAGATCCAGTTGAATTAGGATATACCAAAGCGTTAGTGCTTTGCTATGTTAAACCGGGATTTGCTGATGAAATAATAATTAAAATTAAATCAAGAAAATTTGATTTTAAATTATTAGATTTTATGGCCGATCGATATGTTGTTGATTATTTAAATGTTACTATTGGGGATCAATATTTTCTATTTCCCCAAACAGATATTAAAAATAGATTAATTAGCTCAACTGCTGGATCGTGATAAAATACAACACATAAATATAACGATATTTCCGATCGTGGAGAAAATAAATGACAAGTAATATAAATTTTGCCGGTATCAACGAAAACTTTCCTGTAGCAGGACAGGATAATGATACGCAGGTATTTAGAGACAATTTTAGTTTAATTAAAGAAAACTTTAGATATTCGTATAACGAAATAACATCGCTGCAATCAAATACCGCTAAATTAAATGCCGAAAACGATTTTGGTGGTAGCATTATTACAGGTGCAGTTTTTGTTGATAATCGAGATAGGGTGCATTCATATAGCACCATTGCAGAATCTCAACCACTGGCTGTGTATGAAGTTGATTACGGACAAGGCAATTATCAAATCTTTCGAGTTAACAAAGACATTAATTTACAATTTACCAATTTTCCAATTTCTTCGGGTGTTGGAAAAGTAACATTAGAATTATATGGCGATGATGGAGTATCTCCAAGAACAATTACGCTGATCACAGAAGGTGGAACCAGTTTTAAAAGAAGTAGAGTAACAGCTACTAACGGTGGTATTGTAAATTTTCCTAATCCATTACAAGTACAGAGCAGCACCAATCCTGTAATTATTGAAGTTTGGAGATACAATTCCACTACCATTTATCTAAATTATGTAGGGAACTTTGTCTAATGTTTCACCCATTTGAAGGCGATTTATCACAACTAAAAGACAACGAAGTTGAAGATCGTCTTCAAGATCTTACTAAAAAATTTTTTACAGCACAACGTCTAGGCAATAATGAACTATTGACACAACTTTCTACTTTTGTTACAATTTATAGAGAAGAACTAAGTAATCGCTATAGAGCTAAACTTAAAAGTAATCAAGATAGAGATTTGGATCAATTAATTAATGTTGAAAACCGTTAACAGCGAAAACGATTTAATCGAAGGTGTTTTAAAATTTGGGCCTGACATTTTAGAACATTGTCTTTGTTCTGACGATTTGATACAATATGTAGATCGAATTCGTGAAGAACATTTAAACTATCCAATCCCCCCATCTAGCATTAATCCATTAAATTGGTTTATACCAGAAGAATATCGAACAATGGATATTGAAGAATACCTAATAAATCATTGTCCTGAACAAAATTATGATAGAGTAGTTCAAGAATTGGATCTGTATCGTAAAAATAATTTGATTATACTTCTAAAAACTATGAAATATATAGTAGATATTCTTAGAGCCAATAACATAGTTTGGGGAGTAGGACGAGGTAGTAGTGTAGCTAGTTATGTGCTCTATTTGATAGGGGTACACAAGGTAGACAGTGTTAAATACAACCTGCCAATAGAAGAATTCTTCAAGGAGATATAAAATGGGTAAAACATATACAAGTATGCAAGGAAAAGAAGTTGACATGGAAAAATTGTCAATTCGCAACGAATTAACTCCTGCTGTAGGAAATATGAAGGTTAATGCTCGAGGTGACGAGCTTGGATCAAATGGAGAGATTGTTAGAACAAGAGAACAGATTCTACAAGACTATTACAAAGAAAATCCGAGAGCAGTTTCAGAAGAAGTAATGAAGCGTCAGAAAGGTTAATATGGGTAAAGTTATAGGAAAATTACGTCCTCTTAGAGATAAGATTATTGTTCACAATATGCATTTTGGTGAACAACGTAGTTCTGGAGGAATTGTTATTTTAGGTGATGACGGTAAAGATCGTGGTATCTATCCTCGTTGGGGACAGGTATATGCAGTTGGTCCGGATCACAACGAAGAATTTACAGTCGGAGATTGGGTCTTAGTTGAACATGGTCGGTGGACCAGAGGTATAGAATATACCGAGGACGTTGAACAAGAACCCAAAACTATTAGAATGGTTGACAATAACTGCATACTTATGTGGGCCAACGAAAAACCAGAAGCAGTTAATATTGCCAAAGGTGTAGATGTACCACAAGCAGTAGATGCTTATAGATTGGAAAACAAATGACAAACCCTTTTAAAGACCAGCAAGACTTTATGACCGCCTGCGGACAAACTTCAGTAGGCTTTCATGAAGATCAATTTAGAATGTATCTTAATTTAATTGTTGAAGAAGCTAAAGAGCTTTCAGAAGCATTAGAAAAAGATGATAAAGTAGAAATGGTAGATGCATTAACTGATATTCTAGTAGTTACTATTGGTGCAATGCACAGTGCTGGATTTGATCCAGAAGGTGCGTGGAATGAAGTTATGCGTACCAATTTTGCAAAAATAGATCCAGAAACAGGCATGGTTCGTAAGCGTGAAGATGGAAAAATCTTAAAACCAGAAGGTTGGACGCCCCCGGATTTGACAAAGTTTTTAACAAAAGAATAATGGGCTTGACAGGCCCATTTTTTAACTGTAAAATAAACACATGTATCTAAAGAAAAAAGACTGGGATATAAACGAACTAGTGCGTCAAATATCAACCATTACTCGTGAGTGTACCAGTCCCTACAACGAAGGTTTTACTGCATGGGGTCTTAAACAAGATCTATACACATTAAAATTTCATTTAGACGAATGTTTAAAAAATTGTCCTGAGTTTGCTGACGAAAAACAATGGCTTGACGAACAAGAAAAGAAAAAACTAATAAAGATTTTAAAAGAATGAAAGTTGGTATTATTGGTTTTGGATATGTTGGACAGGCAATTGCATGGGCACATCACAACTGTGACGAACTAGTCATAAGAGATCCAAAGCTCAACGACTCTGCAGGACTTGATAAATTTGTAGACTGTGACGCAATATTTGTTTGTGTGCCAAGTCCGTCGACAGAAGATGGGCATTGTGATACCAGTATATTAGAACAGACTTTAAAAGAATTATTGTTTGTTAATATTGCCAACTCAATTCCTATAATTTGTAAAACAACTGCTCCCCCTAGTGTTTATAAAAAGTTATTAAAACAATATCCAAACATTGTTCATTGTCCAGAATTTCTAACAGCCGCTAACAATACCATTGATTATATGAACAGTATGTATTTTGTTCTTGGCGGACACACCGAATGGATATGGCGAGCTAAAGATGTTATTCAGCGAGGAGTAAAACTTACTGACGGAAATTTTATAGGTGTAGATATTGCTGCTGCGGCCTTATACAAATATATGATGAATTGTTACCTAGCAACTAAAGTAACACTAATGAATGATTTTAAAGCATTAGCAGATGCAGAGGATGTAAATTGGGAATCAATTAAACAACTATCTTCACACGATCTAAGATTTGGAACGACACATATGGATGTTCCCGGACCGGATGGTCACTATGGTTGGGGAGGTGGTTGTTTTCCCAAGGACGTGGCTGCTATAATAATGGAAGCTATAGATAAGAACCTCAACTTTGAATTGATGCAGAGAGTTGAAACGATTAATAAAAAACACAGAGGACTAGCATGAACAACTATTCAGAACTTGTGGTGTCATTACATGAAATTGCCAGAGCCGTTGAAGCACGTTTTGGATCTTGTCAAATTAGTCAAGACATTAGAGATTGTGCAGATAGACTGCACGAGCTCGGAGAACCATTAAAGGTAAAAGAATGAAAGAACTATGGGTAGAAAAATATCGTCCTAATAAGCTAGACGAATATGTATGGCGCGATGACAGTCAACGTAAGCAGGTAGAATCTTGGGTTAACGATCGAAGTATTCCTCACTTGTTGTTGAGCGGAGTTCCTGGCATTGGTAAAACTACAATGGCCAAGATGCTGATTAATGAAATTGGCATTGAAGGTGCAGATGTCATTGAGGTTAACGCCAGCCGCGAAACAGGCATTGATTTTATTAGGGATACAATTGTTCCTTTTATCAGTTCTATTCCATGGGGTCCATTTAAGGTTGTATTACTAGACGAAGCGGATCGTCTTAGTCCACAAGGTCAAGATTCTCTCAAAGGTATTATTGAAGAATACAGCAACTTTGCTCGTTTTATTTTAACCTGTAACAGTCCTAACAGAGTTGTTCCTGCACTGCACAGTCGTTGTCAACAGTTTCACTTTACTAAATTAGATCAAACTGAATTTACTGCTCGTGCAGCTACTATTCTATTGTCAGAAAATATTGACTTTGATATTGAAACACTAGAGGCATATGTATCCACAACATATCCAGACATGCGTAAGTGTATCAATTTACTGCAACAAAATTGTAGAGACAATAAACTAAATGCAGTTACTAAAGAAGATGCAGGAAATCTTGAGTGGAAATTTCAAATGGTTGAACTATTCAAGGCTAATAAAATTACAGAAGCTCGTAAATTAGTATGTGGAAAATTACAAGCGGAAGAAATAGAAGAAGTGTATCGTTGGCTATATGACAATATACATTTGTTTAGCGATGACCTAACTAAACAAGAAACCGCTATCCTAACAATTAAACAAGGATTAGTTGATCATCCTATGGTTAGTGATCCAGAAATTAATCTAGCAGCAACTATGATTAGACTGTCAAGGATCTAATATGAGTGCTAGATATATGATTGTAACCTATATCCAAACACCTAAAGGCAAGTGGGACGAGATTACAGAATTTAAAAACAGTTTAAAAACTAAACATTATCAAACCGCAAAGGTAATACTTGACCTTTACAATAAAAAGGTTGTAATGAATAGCCTGAACAAAGAAGCCGGTTTCGACGATCTTCTTGAAATGTACAAGCGATTATTGGGGGATCAATTGACCCCCCACTTACCTCAAGAGTCTCCGTAAATCGCTAGTATCTCCTTAACCGCCTCATGGCGTTCTACATCTTTAGCAGTAAACTGACAGATGTCAACGTATCTGTGATTTTCAAAGTTATTATATAACTGTAAGAATTCTAG
>Ga0315903_10000981_pt1 | contig 43115 bp, 43 predicted proteins | sample LakEriMetagenome_7_FD_203524 | JGI IMG/M metagenome (GOLD analysis project Ga0315903, IMG submission 203524) | Freshwater fungal communities from buoy surface, Lake Erie, Ohio, United States - Buoy 2 MA119 | ecosystem: Environmental > Aquatic > Freshwater > Lake | place: USA: Lake Erie, Ohio... | reverse complement strand
ATAACCCTCTTTTGGTCTATGTTTGAAAAGCTTCATAAAAATATAGACAATATAACACCAAAATGTTAATTCAGCACACTTTTTGGAGGTAAGCAAATATTAAAATTGAAGTTAAAAATGACAATCTGGAGCAAGCTCTTAGGGCTCTTAAAAAAAAATTACAAAGAGAAGGAGTATTTCGCTTACTAAAAATCAAAAGTCACTTTGAAAAACCCTCTGAAAGAAAGAAAAGAGAAAAAGACGAAAATACTAGAAGAGTTAAAAAATTTAAAAAATTAAAAGCTCGTTACTAAAATAAAATCTAAAATAGAGTCCTAAAGTAAAAAAATAGCCATCAATGCTAGCACCACTACTATTGCTACAGAAGTATAAGTAGTTAATTTCATAAAATTAGACCAAGTTTTTCTTTGTGGATCAATATCCATAAACTAACCTTGACGCGCTTTAAATTTTGGGTTTTTTTTATTAATAACGTAAAGTTTGCCTCGTCTTCGCACCACTTTACAATTGATATCTCTTTTTTTGAGAGATTTTAATGAGCTAACTACTTTCATAAAGACTTTAAATATATATTAAACAACACTTTGTAAAGAAAAGTTAATGATTATTCATTAAAAAATTCTTGGTATAATCCTTTAACTTAATTTTAGCGCTTAATCTTATAATTTTATTATTTAGATTCATCTTCGTTAAAGCTGACGCGAATCTTTCCCCTTCTCTCTTTGGTAAATACCTAATCTTACTTTTAAACATCTTTGCCAACTCAATAATGCTGTAGGATTTTTTACTAGCAATAGAATAATGTTTGCTTTTATTTTTTTTCCATGCAAAGATACAGGCTTTAACCGTGTCAAATACATGAGTAAATCTTCTTTTCTGTATTCCAGGTTTTACCACTGGCAATTTTTTACCTAACTTAAAATGATCTTCAAATATTCCAACAACAGTTGCCATATCTCCTTTGCAAATTTGTCTCTCTCCGTAAACATTGTAAAAATAAATCACTTCATACCTAAAATTAAACCACTTCTTTAAATTTTCTAATAATTCTAAATTCTTAGCCTTTGAAAAAGCATAAGGAGATAAATTCATATCTTGTCCTTTATTTCCCAGGCTTGCAGAAGTTGCAGAATAAACTAGTCTAATTTTATTTTTTAATGCAAAGTTAAATACGCTTGAGCTTCCTTCAATATTAGAACTAAAGCACTCATTGATTTTTTTGAAACTTTGATAAATTCTTGAAAATTCTCCAAAATGAAAAATACTATGAATTTTACCTAAATAATTCTTTAATAAAATTTCTATATTTTTAGTACTTCCTTTTAAATATTTAATTCTTTTATTCTTGATATGATTTTTAACAAAACCTGAAGAGTAATTATCAATACTTAAAATACGAAATTTATTAAATTTTAATAATTCAGATATCAAATTGAAGCCTATAAACCCAGCTCCACCAGTAACCACTAATATATTTCTCATTAAAATTTTAAGAAGGATTTATATAAAGCCTGGCAACGACCTACTCTTCCGTGCCTTAAGACAAAGTACCATTGGCGCTAAAGGTCTTAACTGCCGAGTTCGGAATGGGATCGGGTGTTACTCCTTTGCAATAATCACCAGGCAAATTTTTATATATAAATTAATTTATTTTGTAAACCAATGATTCTATCACCAAAAATATTAGCTAAAACTATATTTAATTAAACAATAAACAGCTCTAAAAGCATCTTTTAATCTAATTTTTTTTCCTTCTTCATATGACCTTCCTTTGTAAGAGACCGAAACTTCAAAAAATTTAAATTTTTTTTTAGCAAGTTTTACTGTAATTTCTGGCTCTATACCAAATCCATTTTCAAATAATTCAATTGATTTAATTGCAGATGTCTTAAAAGCTTTACTTCCAGTTTCCATATCAGTCATGTTTAAATTAGTTATTACATTAGATAAGAGAGTTAAAATTTTATTTGCCACGTAATGCCAGAAAAAATGCAATCTTACATACCCGTTGCCACCTAAAAAACGTGAACCATATACTACGTCAGCATCGGCCTTTAAAAATGGTTTAAATATCAAATCATAATCAGCAGGATCATATTCAAGATCTGCATCTTGAATAATTACATAATCTCCCGTCACGAAATTTAAAGCTGTTCTAATTGCTTTTCCTTTTCCATAGTTTTTGTCATGAAAAATAATTTTCACTTCGCTATCATTTTGAAATTTTTTCAGTGAAATATTAGTTCCATCATTAGAAAAATCATCAACAACTATTATTTCTTTTTTAAATTTATTAAACTGTTTAACTCTTTCTATAACTTTGTTAATTGTAGGGTTTTCATTATAACATGGAATTATTATAGAAATTTTTTTCATCAAATGAATTGTAAAAAATTTTAAAAATTTTTTTAATAGCAAAATATAAAAATATAAATAACATATTTATTGAATAATAAAATTATTTATAATTTTAATTTGTTTACTTTAAAGAGATTGGAATATATAAAAAATATCAATATCGCGGGGTGGAGCAGTCTGGTAGCTCGTCAGGCTCATAACCTGAAGGTCCTTGGTTCAAATCCAAGCCCCGCAACCAATAATCAGAGCTATGCTTATCTCGAATATTTCAAATACTTTTATTTTATTTATTTTTTCAATTACTTTTTATTTAAGTATATTAGGATTTGGAACACTTTATTGTAAGAGAAAGAATATATTTAAACAAATTGATTATTATTATTTTATAATTTTTTTTTTCGGACTAACAATACTAATAATAATTGGTTTTTTAGAGTATATACTTAATATTAACTCACATTATCTGAATTTATTTAAACTGATTATTGGAATATTTTTTTTTTTAAATAGTCAGCTCCTGTCAAAAAGAAAAATAATAGAAATTATTTTAACTTTAATAATATTATTGCCTGGAATAATAATTTCAAAATTACATGAAGATTGGTCCGGCTATCATTTTCCGTTTATAGATCAAATTTCAAATTATAGGCCAATTCTAGGTTTATCAAAAGTTGACATGCATTTATCATATGCTTCTTTTTTATCTTATCTCCAAAAAAATTTTTTTTTACCATATTATGATTTTAAGTTAATAAATATTCCAATTTTTTTAATTTTTTTCAATATTATATTATTTTTAATAAAAATTTGCTCAAATATCAAAAAGCAATTTTTTATAATATTTTTTTTAATCTTAACTACTTTGTTATTAAAGTTTACAAGATTTAGTGAATTTGGTTACGACGTCCCAACAAATTTAATTCTTTTATCAATATTTATAATTTATTACCTTGAAAAAAATCAAAGAGATTTTTTCAAAATTAGCTATTCATTATATTTTTTATTATTTGTGCTATCTGTAACATTTAAGGCAAATGCTATATTTTTTTTGCCAATATTTATAATAATTTCTTATAATAAAATTAGAGAAAAATCTCATAAATTAATTAACTTTAACAAAAATCTTTTTTTAATCATTGCATTTAGTTCGTGTTTTTTTTTAGATAATTTTATTAGAAGTGGCTGTATTTTTTACTTTTTAAAAGAAAGCTGTTTTGAAAAAGATATTATTCCTTGGGCAATTAATAAATCTGAAATATCTAATTTTTCTACTTATGCAGAATTATGGGCAAAAGGTTTTTATCATCAAAAGGAAATTTTTATACAAGATCCTAATCTTTATCTAAATATAAAGATTTGGTTGCCAAATTGGTACAAAATTCATTTTCATTACCATGTAATCGAATTTATTTTGGTACCTTTTACATTGTTTTTATTATTATTTTTTTTATTAAAGAAAACTAATAAAGATAACATAGTAGATTTTAATAAAATTAAAATTTATTTATTTTTATCATCAATTACTAGTATCTTTTTTTGGTTATACAAATTACCTGATATAAGGTTTGTTACAGCAATAATAATTATTTTTTTTTGTTGTATAATTACTTTTTTTATACAAAAAAAAAATTTTTTTTATCTTAATTTTATTAAATCTATAATATTAATTTCTTTGATTATATATTCTGGAAAAAATATCCAAAGAATTCATGATGAATTCAAGAGAAACGATAATCATAAATTTACTAACTACCCTTTTCCTCCTCAAAATAGAATAAAATATGAAAAAGACTCTGTAAATAAAATTAAATTTAATATAAATAATGATTATCTGGTCGAAGAATATGGCTGGTTTTACATGATTAAATAACTAATGAAAAAAACTGCTTTAATAACAGGTATCAGTGGACAAGACGGTGCTTATCTTGCAAAATTTTTACTAAAAAAAAACTACAATATAATTGGAACTGACAGAAGGTCCTCTCGTGATGATAAATGGAGATTGAGATATTTACAGATTGAAAACCATCTTGTTATAGAGGATATGGATTTATTAGATATCACTCAAATTATCAGGATATTTGAAAAATATAAAATTAATGAAGTCTACAATTTAGGCGCTCAATCATTTGTTGCAAGCTCATTTAATAATCCAATTTCTACTACTGACGTTACTGCTTTAGGATGTCTAAGATTATTAGAAGTTATAAGAAACAAAAATAAAAAAATCAAATTTTATCAAGCATCTTCTTCTGAAATGTATGGCGATGTTTTAAAAATACCACAGGATGAAAAAACTCCTTTTAACCCCAGAAGTCCTTATGCAGTTTCAAAATTGTACTCTCATTTTATTACAAAGAACTACCGTGAAGCTTATAATATTTATGCAGTCTCAGGTATTTGCTTTAATCATGAATCTCCTCTTAGAGGAGAAGAGTTTATAACGCGAAAGATAACAAGCAATCTAGCAAAAATCGAAAATGGTTCAGTTGACTTTTTTGAATTAGGCAATTTAGAATCTAGAAGAGATTGGGGCTATGCAGGCGATTTTGTGGAGGCGATGTGGAAAACATTGCAACAAAAAAAACCTGAAGATTATGTTATATCTACAGGAAAAAGTTATTCTGTTAAAGAGTTTATAGATGAGGCGGTAAAATATTTAAGTTTTCCAGTACAATGGTATGGTGAGGGTATTCGAAGAGTTCTGATAAATAAAAAAAATAATAAAATTATAATAAAAATTAATAAAAAGTATTTTAGACCAACCGAAGTAGATTTGTTGATAGGTAATTCAAATAAATTAAGAAAAAAAACTAAATGGAAACCAAAAATTAATTTTAAAGAATTGGTTAAAATAATGATGTTGAGTGATCTAAAAAAATTTAAAAATTAAAATTGATAAATATAATATTATTCAGCTGTATATTGGCTATTATAGTTCGTGGTACAATTGAATATTTAGAAAAAAAACATAATATACTTAAGTATAATCAAAACTTTGCTCACAAAGAAAAATTTAGAAATAAGATATTTGTTACTGGTGGATTGTGTATTATTATCACTTTTATATCCTTAAACTTTTTATATAATTTTGAAAGTAATTATTTAATATTTATATATCTAATACTGATATTTATTTTAGGGTTAATGTCAGATCTTAACTTCAGAATATCTGCTGCAATAAGGTTTTTAATAATTTTTATATTATCAATATTTATAATTTATATAAATAAATTGAATTTATTAGATTTAAAATTTAAATATTTAAATCACATACTAAATACATATCCATTAATATCTATTTTATTTAGCGCTTTATGTTTGTCAGTAATAATAAATGGTTCAAATTTAATTGATGGGACACATGGATTGGTAACTTTATTTTATTTTATAACCACAATTAATTTACTAATTTATAATAATTTTTTTATGTTCTATTCTGAATTAAATAATAAATTATTAATTGCATTAATACCCATTCTTACTTTAACAACCCTTTTAAATTTTAAAGAAAAAATTTTTTTGGGTGATTCTGGTTCCTATTTTTTAGGTGCATTAATAGGAATTTTTATAATAACTTCATATGAACAACTAAAAAATTCTAATCCTTATTATTATGCAAATTTATTGTTTTATCCAAGCTTAGAGGTATTATTTTCAATTATTAGAAAATTCATAATTTATAAAAATCCATTTAAACCTGATAAAAAGCATCTGCATCACCTTATATTAAATAAATATAAAAAAAGAAATAATTTACAATCCTCAAAAATTAAAACAACTCTTACAATAATATCTTTTGTTATAATTTTTCAATTCTTGGCACTTTTTCTTATTAATAGTTCGATGTTATTAATTTTTAATATTTTTATATTTACTTCGATCTACACTGTTGGCTATATTTATTTGATTAAAACAAAGTAGTTTTTTTCAAAATGTAATTTTAAATAAAATCCTAGCGGAATATAAAAAATTATACTTAACCAATTACTAAAAAAATTCCCAGATGGAACTAAAGGAAACAAATTAATAAAAAAACATAAAATTATACTTATATTTAAAAATAATATTTTTTTTTTATTATATAAATTCTTTTTTTTAAGAAAAATTAGTTTTAAGATTTCTCTCAAAATTAAATAAAATACGAAAGAATAAAATAATATACCTACTACACCAAGTTCCGCTAAAAATTGAATAAATATATTATGAGGATGTGTTGCGCAACTTAGTGTATTGATTTTATATTTTTCTAGATCACAAAGATATCTGAACTGTTTAACACCAACACCTATAATTGGCTTGTCAACAAACATTTTAAGAGCACTCAAATAATGACTCTCATGCTGATAAGTAAAAAAAGTAAATTTAGCTTCTCCAAATACTAGTCCTTGCGTTGATGTTATAAATCTATGCTTATAAATTGGAGAAAAAAATAAAAAAGTAGCTACAAAAAAAATAGCTAGAAAAGAAAAAAAAAATATTTTTTTTTGATAAAATATATACTTATTTAGAACAAGAAAATAGGTAGCAAAAAATAAAAGTAATAAAAAAAGTGATGTTCTTTCTCCTGATAATAAAACGGTATTAAAAATAAGAATTATAATTAGAAAATTTATTTTGTCGTTTTTAAAATTTTCTTTATGAAAAAAGTATAAACCAAAAAAGAGTGGAAACAAACGGACTATATAACTTCCCATCACTAATTCTTTACCAAAAAAACTTGATATTCTAAATTCTAATATTTTTTTCCAACCTAAAATATTTTCGCCAAATAAAAATTGTATTATTGAGTCAATAGAAAGTGACAAAAAACTTATTGCTAAAAACTTTAAAAAATTTATTGAAAATTTTTTATTATTATCTAGCACATACCAGATAGCTAATGAAAAAAAAATAAACCTAATATATGTAAGTGATGTAAAAAAAGAAGATAATATATCGTAGGAAAATACACTAGTAATAACAATGTAAAAATAAAATAATAAAAAATAATAGAAAAAATAGTTTAAATAATATTTATATTTTTTATCTCTAATTGAAAAAATGAGAAAGATTATACTTATTAAAATAATACTTAAATCTGCGATAAATCTGCTAAATATTAATGAAAATGGTAAACTGTATAATAGCCATGAAATAATCTCAATGTGACTTACTCTTAATAGTTTTTTAAATATTTTCATATATTTCTAAAAAAGATTTCTTTATAGAGTCACTTCCAAAATATTTTTTATATAATTTTTTAGAATTTTTAGAAAAAAGTTTCATTTTATTCTTATCTGAAATTAATTTTATAATTTTTTTTGCTAAATCATTATGGGATTTATTATGAAAATTATACCCATTATAACCATTGATAATCAAATCACTCATTCCAGAGCCTTTAGTATCTGAAACTATCCCTGGTTTTCCCGCTTCAATACCCTCTAAGATAGAAATTCCAAAAGACTCAGCTCTATTTATTGAAGCCAAAACAATAAGATCTGAGGAATCTATTATTCGATATTTTTGTCTATCTTTAATGTTAGAAAAAATCTTGACTTTAGAATTAATTCTTAATTTGGTAATTAAATTAATAAGTTTTCTTTTTTCTGGGCCATCGCCTATAATTATAATTTCACAATTATCATTTAGAAGATTAGCGGCTCTAATTAATACATCAAAACCCTTATATTTAACCAGTCTGCCTATAGATAAAATTTTATATTTATTTGTTATTTTTTTTTTTGTTTTAAATCTTAAAATTTTTCTTTTATTTAAAAATGGAGGAATAATTTTGACTTTACTCTTAAATTTTCTTAAATCTTCTGAATTTTTAAAATAATTCTTTGACAAACATATTACTATACTGGCTTTACATAATAAATAATTTTGTATTGGTCTAAAAAAATACTTTAAAAAATTCTGATTAATAATGTCTGAGTCCCAATTTATTATTAGTTTATTATTTTTTTTTAAAAAAATGAACAACAATATTGCTACCCATGGATTAGGAAAATGTACATGTATAATATCAAATTCAATTAAATTTCTTTTAAAATAGTTAAACATACCCATTGAAAAGGGTGTTGAAAATATATTGAAATCTTCTTTAAAATATTTTATTTTTTTTTTATTATTTATTTTTCTATTTCTTTTCCTTAGAAAAGAAATAACAGTTAAATTTTTATATCTTTTTTTGAGTAAAGCAGTTATATTTCTGCTTAAAGTCTCTATCCCTCCTAATTCATTGTAATACTTTGTAATATGCAGTATTTTCATTCTAAAAATTTTTAAAAAATTTATATATTAACCTTAAAAATAATTTAAAAAATTTTATACTATAAATAAATTCTTTAAAATTTATCTCAAAAAACGAAACTCTATATTTGAGTTTAAGATCATAATAATGCAAAAAAATAAGAGATCGTATAAATAATCTTGTCTTATTATTTTTTAAAAAATCTTCAAATGTATATTTGTAATATAAAGATTTAATATTATTAATTTTTACATAATATCTGACGGAAGATAAAATAGAAAAATATGTTTGATCAAATAAATTTTTATTTGTTATTGACTCAGAATGTTTTCTGATTTCAACTAGTCTCTCAACTATATTTTCTGTAATTCCAGATCTGGAAAGTCTACAAAATAAATCATAATCTTGAGCGTATTTAAACTCTTTTTGATAACAGCCAACTTTAAGAAAAGTACTTTTTTTTATCATTACGGAGCTATGAACAAAACAATTCTGATAAACCAATTTTTTACAAATTTTTTTATACTCTGTTTCAAATAAAAAAATATTTTTCTTATAATTATTTTCATCAATAATGATGGCATTTGTGCCACACATAACGCCTGTTTTATTTTCCTTGAACCATTGAACTTGATATTCAAATCTTTTTGGGTGACTAATGTCATCCGCATCTTGTCTTGCAATTAAATTATTTTTAGTTTTTTTGATGGCTTGATTTAAGCGAAATGTAAGGCCTTTATTGTTAGAATAATTTACAAAAATTATTCTTCTATCTAATTTTTTATATTTAGAGATTATATTTGCACTAGTGTCTGTAGATCCATCATTAATTATTAAAAATTCAAAATTAGAATATGTCTGATTTAAAATACTTTCTATAGAATATTTTAAAAATCTCTTCGAATTATAAACGGACATAACTACTGAGATTTTGGGATTATTTAACAAATTATTTATAAGTATGAAAACCTTTAATTTTACCTAAAAATAAAGCTGAAGATTTTAATAAATTTTTCATATCTAATTTAATTACAGAGATGAAAAAAAGTATTAAAGATATAAATAAAGAAGAAAGATATAAATATAAAGATATACCTCGATTACTTTTTAATATGTTCTTAAATAACGCACCCTGCCCTAATCCATAAGAATAAAATTTTTTAAATATACTATTTCTTGTTTTTAAATTAGTAAAAATATCTGGATGATATACTTTTAAAAGTGGATAATAATAAATATTATTTTTTTTCAAAATAGATTTAATTAAATAATTAGTTTCTTCTCCACTACCAAAGATACTACCTAAACCTATTTTTTTTTCAAATAAAATTTTTTTATTAGATGGTATTGATTTAATCCACATTGCTGAAGACATACATGTTGCCAGATTATTAAAGTTAATTTTACACACCTTATTACTCATATGCGTACTAATTGATTTACCATTTTTTATATTAATAATATTTCCGAATAATATTGAACAATTATTCTTCTTAAAAAAATTAATTGCATTTCTAAAATGATTTTTATCAACTACTACATCATCATCTAAAAATGATATATATCTAGATAACGATTTGCTTATTCCTAGATTTTTAGCCTTTGATAAATTTTTAAAAGCAACTTTGAAATATCTACAATTATTGCTTCTATAATAAGACTCACCTATTCCATTTTTTAATGATTGATTTACAATTAAAATCTCAAATTTACATTTATAGCTTTGATTATTTAATACTTTAATTAAATGATTTAATTTTATTGGCGAATTTATTGTAGGTATAACTACTGAAATTAAATTCATTTTTTTATTAAAATTTTATTATAAAATTTCTTTTCTAAGTAATAAATCTTATCTAATGAAAATTGAGAAATTATTTTTTGTCTTGCAACTCTGCCTTTTTTTACAAAGTTTTTATTAGAAAAATTAATATTACTAATTGCGTTTTTTAAGTCATGAGTATTCTTGTAAATATAAGCTTCTTTATTTGATAAAAAATTATTAATACCTGGTGCTACAATAGCAAAAACTGGAAGTTCACATGACATAACTTCCAATAATGCTTTTGGGCTACCTTCTATTTTTGAAGTTGTAATATATGCTTTATATTTTGAAATTAAATTTGGTAAACTTTTATTAGAAACAGGTTTTATTATTTTTAATTTTACAGAATTTTTTTGTGCAAATTTTATAAGATCTTTTTTTAGATTACCTTGACCAATAATATGTATACTAAATCTGGAATTTGAAAAAATACTTAATAAATCGAATAAATTTTTTTGATAGACTAATCTAGATATATTTAAAAATGTAAATTTTTTTTTTTTGTTTCTATTATTAAAAAGCTTTGTATCTACGTAATTTGGAATAATTATTATTTTTTTATTATTAAAAAGATATTTTCGAGATATAAAATCTTTAATTTCTTTTGTAGTTAAAATTATATAATTACTAAAATTATAGGCCAAAAAAGAATTAACTGTTAAAATAATGTTTTTAAAGTAACTAATTCCCCAATTTTTGTAGAAGTAAGTTGGTTCCCAACCGACTCTGATTACTAGTTTTTTTTTAAATATGATGTTACACAAAATTGCAAGAGGCGCTCCTGTCAATTGGTTTGTTTTATAAATATCAGCTTTTTTTAAAATTTTATAATATTTAAATGGAAAAAATATAAATTGAAAAAATTTTATAAATATATTGTTATCTAAGTTAGAATAAATTGGAATAATATTTATATTATTTAATTTTTTTTTATATAATAAATCAGATTTATCTCCGTACGTAATAAACCATATATTAAATTTTTCATTTTCTATTAATTTATTATAAATATTTAATTCTCTATTTATAAATTTATTATCAAACCAAGTTTTTAAGGAAATATTGTAAGAAAAAAAAACTACTAAATTAATTCTATTTTTTTGTAGCAATAACATAATACCTATTGTTCTCTGAATAAATAAAACTTAATTTATATATATTTTCAGATCTTATGTTGTCTACACACTTAACCACACCATCAAACTTTTTTGAATTATAATCATCAAAAATTATAATATCTCCTTTTATTTGCCTTTTGCTTATCCAGTCAAATTCATAACTTACGTCCTTAAAATTATGAGAGCCATCTAAAAAACTAAAATGAATTCTTTTTAAATCTATTTTTGAAAATATATCTTTTGATTTTCCTTGAATATAATTAATATTTTTTAATTCATAATCCCAATCTTTTAATAACTCTTTGCGACTTTTTTTTCCTTCTAAATCAGAAATACAATTCCAATAAATTTTTTTTTTAACTGGTAAAATATCAATTGAATAAATTTTTCCTTTTACATGACTATCAATCAAAGCTCTGGACAAACATATTGAAGAAAACCCTCTGGCAGAACCAGTTTCTAATATATTAAAATTTTTTATATTTCTTTTTTTTATATAGCTCATTAATTCTGAATAAATAACTCTTCCATGTTGGTAATTAATAGGAGTTTTTTTTATTACGACTTGGGTTTTTAAAGCTAAGTTGTTAAGCCATTTTTTATTAATTGAGAATGATTTTTTTTTTTCAAATTCATCAATTATTAAAAAATTTTTTTTTTTTGATTCCTCAAAAATTTTAATATATTTTTCTTTTTTAGCCCAAATCCTATTTCCAAAAGGATATCCTCTATTAAATAAAAAAAAAAATAATTTGTGTAAAAATAGTGAAACTCTAAAAATCAAGCTATATGCCTTTTGTACCATTCAATAAATTTTTTCATACCATCATTTATATTTGTGTAATAATTTTTACCAACAATCTTTTCTAATTTTGCATTGCTTGCAAAAGTTGTCAAAACGTCTCCCTTTTGACGTTTTAAATAATTCCTTTTTATTTTTTTTCCTATAATATTCTCTATTATTTTTACAAAACCCATAAGTTTTATAGGTTTTGAGGAGCTAATGTTTAATAACTTAAATTTATGGTTTGTTCGTTTTTTTAATATTTTAAAAATAATCTTCACAACGTCATCAACATAAGTAAAATCTCTAGTATGTTTTCCCATATTATAAACATCAATTTTTTCATTAAAAATTGCTTTTTGGACAAATTTATAAGGAGACATATCAGGTCTGCCATAAGGACCGTATACCGTAAATAATCTTAAACCAGTGATCTTCATGTTGTAAATTCGGCTATAAGAACTAGCAACAATTTCATTGCTCTTTTTTGTAGCAGCATAAAAAGACAAAGGAGAATCTGTTGAAAAATTTTCTTTGATCGGAAATTTCAACTGATCACCATAAACTGAACTACTAGAGGCAAATATAAGATGTTTGATCTTAAATTCTCTACTCAATTCCAAAATATTAAAAAAACCATCAATATTACTTGCATGGTATACTGAAGGAGAATAAATAGAAAATCTTACTCCCGCTTGTGCAGCAAGATGCACAACATAATCAAAGCTATATTTTGAAAAAATCTTTCTTATTTTACTATAATTGGTGATATCTAATTTAAAGAAACTAAATTTATTTTTAAATTTATTTTTTAGATTACGTAATCTTTTTTTTTTTAGATTTACGTCATAATAATTATTTAAATTATCCAAACCAAAAACTTTGATTTTTTTTAATATTAAATGATTTGCTAAATGATATCCAATAAAACCAGCTACTCCTGTGATTAGTACTCTCATTTTATTTTATATAAAATGCAAAATTGAAATTTTTATTAACATAAATTAAATTTTAAATATTAAAAAAATTTTTCCATAACTGCTTTTGATTGGAATAATCATTAAATTTAGATGTTTTTATCCCATTTGCTACAATAGAATTAATTTTTTTACTATCGTTTAATAAATTTATTATTCTTGAGGCTAATTCTTCAGCCTCAAAATTTTTTACTTTAATCCCATTTACGTTATCCACGATTAAATCAATGGCCTGTCCTACGGGTGTAGTTATTACGGGTATATTGCAAGCCATCGCTTCTAGTAAAGATTTTGGTCCACCTTCTTCTCTGGAAGTTATGAGATATAAATCTAATGCACAATAATATTTAACTACGTCTTCTATTTTTTCTTCATAAAAGTTTTTATATGGTATATTTAGTTTTTCTAAGCCTTTAATTACATAACCTCGGCTAGGTCCTAATAATAAGACATGAATTTCTTCAAATTTATTTTTTATAATTTCTAATGTTTTGAGAAAAATATCCGGTCCCTTTATACTTTTCATAATATTTCCTTCCGACCAGCCCACTCCATCTTTTTGAAATGAACCAATTAAAATCGCATCTTTTGGTATTCCTAAGATATTTCTAATTAAATTCTTATTCATATTATTATTGTTTTTAAAAATATTAGTATCAACCCCCAAGGGAATTTTTTCAACATTATTTAAATTATTATTTAAAAAAATATTCAACATTCTTGAATTAGTAACTCTAATTTTGAAATATTTATCTTGATTATTTAAGATATAATAAAATAACTCCTTAAATTCATTTGATAGTCCTGGGTCTCCGTGAAAGTAATCAAAAAAGACTTTATTATTAAAAAAATGATAAATAGATTTTTTTAAGGCATATTTTGTTGGTAAATAAACGCATTGATTAAGAGCTAAACTAGATTCTGAAATATTAAAACCGAAATCCAAAAAAAATTTTTTTAAAAAGTTAAATTCCGATCCTATAGCCCACTTACTATTTAGTCCTAAAAGATGAATTTTTGAAAAAAATTTATTTTTAAAAGACATTAATTTAATATTTATTTTTTTTACAAATTTTTTTTTCTAAATTTAATATAGTGTATAAAATTTTATTCCATCTTTCTGAATATATATGCTTTTTTCTAAAGAGGGTTTTGACTAGTTTTTTTTTTTTTTTTGCTCTAATACTACTGTAAGAATTAACTATACTAATTATTTCATGCGCAAGATCTGAAATGTTCAAAATATTTTTTTTGTAAAAATTAACATTATTATCATTTAATCCTAAAGCCTGATTCATCTTACATTTATAAGTCATAATATTAGCCCCGTAAAAACCAGCCTTAAGTATATTCCACCCTAAAGCAAATTGAGGATCATAATTATTATCAAGATCTTCTATAATTGTGTCTAGCCATGGCAAATCTAATACATATTTTGCTTTATAATAAACCTCTGGTGTAGCCCAAGAATTATTTGCCGAAAAATATAGATATTTTTTAAATTTATCATCAACAAAAAAACCAGATTTCATCCAAAGGCTTCTTGGAGCACATATTAATACTTTAATTTTATTTTCTAAAAGAATTGAAATTAATTTTTGTCTATACTTATCTTTTCGATTAAATCTTGGAGATCCTGAAAAAACGATATCAACTTTTTTTATCTGCCCTAATAAAATTTTTCTAAAAAGGAGATTTAATAATTTTTCACGAATTGTGCTTTTATAATTTAGATGTATAGCTGTTGGTAAATATAAATACTTTTTTTCAAATTTTTTTGGTAAATTTTTTTTATAAAAATTAGAATCAAATATGAAATTAATTTTTTTGAAAAAAAAAACAAATTTTTTGTTTAAAAATAAATCATCACACTTAGCCCATATAACAGTTTTACTTGTGCTAAAAATTTTTTGAATTTTTAAGTATTGATCATCAAAACCCAAAAATACAACTATTTCAGGACACCAAATTAAATAATTTTTATAATTTTTAAATATATCAAATTTAACATCAATGTTTAAATTTTTTTCTTTTATATTCTCCAATGTCTTTTTAACATTAATAAAATCGTATTCATCTGCTGAACCCAAACCCTTTCTTTTTAACTTGGTTAATACAAGAACTTTCAAAAAAATTTTTAATTAATTAAATTATTAAATTACTTAACTTTATAATAATAAATTTATATTTATATAATTTAAATTAAATTATACACTAATAATTTTTGTTGTTAGAGAGTTGTTATGTTTAACATAATTATACAGTGGGCATGGTAAGTGGTAAATTTTATTTTTTTCTACTCTTGAAAATAAATCTTTATCTTCAAATATTCTTTTTTTTCTATTATAAGATCCTATAATTTCTAAATATGAGGTTCTGAACATTATCCCACAAGCTAAATAATCATTTTTAAATTTTTTTATAAATAGAATCTTTTCTTGATTACTAGTTACAAAATAATCACATGAAACTGCTATATAATTTGTATTAAATTTTAGAAAATTGTAGAGCATATATAAAAATGGAGGCTGTACAAAGTCATCGGCATCTACTCTAACAAAAAATTTCCCTCTTGAATTTTCTAACCCTATTTGTGAACACGCGCCTATCCCAAGATTTTTTTTATTTTTAATAATTTTTATATTACTTATTTTAGAAAAACTTTTAATAGATTTTAATGAATTATCTGTGCTTGCATCATCTACAATTATAATTTCATATTTGTCACTTGGTAAATTTTGATTTAATAAAGATCTAATACATCTTCTTATTAAATTACCATAATTGTAATTTGTAATTATTACTGAAACGTCCATTTTAAAAATAATTAAGTTTAATAAGTTGATCCTCTTTTAGATCTTTTTTAATTTTTCTTCCAATTATTTTATTGTAATACTTGGGATGAAGTCCATTATACGCTGGTCTTTTACAAATAATATCTTTTGTGGTTATTATTGAGTTCTTTTTAATATCTCTAGCGCTATATATTGATCTTCTTGCATAAATTCTTGCTTTTTTTTCAACTAAAAAAATACTTTTTTTTTCATTCTTTAATGATATCTTGATATTCCTAATTTTATTTATTAAATAAAAAAAATCTTTTTGATCGGCTGAATGATAATGATCATTTCCTTTTAACTTTTTGTTGTAAGTAAAATGCTTTTCTATGACTCTGGCTCCTAACAACCATGCATAAATAATATTATCAATATTGTTTGAAGTTGTGTGATCCGAATAACCTAGTATGCAATTGGGAAAATTTTTTTTTAAATCTATTAATTTACCTAAACTAGCATTCTTCTGAAGCGTTGGATAATTTAATACACAATGAAGTAGGGTAATTTTTTTTTTATTATTAGTTTTTTTTATAATATTTAAAGCACTTTTTATCTCTAAGTATTTACTGGCTCCTGTTGACAAAATAATTGGTTTATTAAATTTGGCAATTAACTCAATTAAAGGAAAATTTGTTATATCTGAAGATGAAATTTTAAACACTTTTACTAATTTATTAATATATTTAGCAGATTGATGGTCAAAAGGTGTGCATAAAAAATCAATACCTACGGAGTCACATTCCTTTTTTAAGATTTTAAAATCATTTTCTGAGAATTTATCAAATTTTTTAAATAAATCATATTGATTTAAAACTGTTTCTTTTTTTGTATCCCAATAAGCCGGTGATTTTCGCGAACAAATTAAATTGGCTTTATAAGCTTGAAATTTTATTGCATTAACACCTGATCTTTTTGCTAAATGTATCATCTCTATGGCTTTTGCAATTGAACATTCGTGATTAACTCCAGCTTCTGCAATTATATAGGGATAGTCAAATAAATTGCCATTACTCTTAGAATAAAATGTACTTTTTAAAGAAACTTTTTCTGTAAATTTTTTCATAAAAATTTATTAAAATTATCAAAAAACATTGCTAATAATGACCATAAAGCAGTTTAGCTAATTGGAAATCTTTTTCAGTGTCTATATCAAATGTCTCAAAAGATCTTGGTATATTAATATAAGTGACGTCCTTCCAATTCCAGAATCTACCTTTTGATTTAAAATAATCTTTTTTAAAAAAATAAAAAATATGAGCAAATTCTTTTAATTTTTCAACATTTTTTGTATTTATAGTTTTGAGAGAAAGATCAAAATTTATAGGTTTATTATTATTATTTAAAAAATAGTTTTTAGTCTCATAAACTGCAAAACAAGGTTTATTTATTTTTAAGCAAATTTTTAAAAAATTCATAATCGTTTCAACTTTTAATAAAGGTGCACATGCATTTACAAAAAGGAAATAATCGTAATCCTGATTAAGTAAAAAACTATAAATAACAGAGGCTGGTTCATCCACGATTGAAGATTTTTTTGATCTTTTTACAAAAGGTATGCCAAATTTTTTGCATTTAATTTCAAAAATTTTGTCGTAGCCAGAAAAAAAAACATTAATATTATTGTTCTTTAATATTTTTAATTTTTTTAAAAAAATATCTGTTAAAGTTGTTCCACAAAAATTTTTAATCATTTTTTTTTTTGATCTAGAACTAGATATTCTTGCACAAGAACAAACAGCTACTCGCATTATATTTTGCTTCTATTTATTTTTAAAAGTATATTTTTTAATTTTAACAAAAAAAATTCAAAAACTTTATAACAATAAATTAATAAGACCATTTTTAAAAAATATATATAATTTATTCTTTTTGAATTACCTTTTATTTGAATTTGATATATATATTTTATGTATTTATAATAAATATCATTAAACTTTATCTCTTTAATAATTTTTATTTTATTATACTTTTTAACTAATTCTTCTAATTTTTTAATTGAATCAATATCATTTTCAAAAATTACCCCATTGCCATTAAATATTTCTAGATTACTAGAGGCATTTCTTAATAAAATTGGTATTCCACAGCTCATTGCCTCTAATAATAAATTAGAGCAAGATTCAATCTTGCTTGCAAATATAAAAATATCAGATCTTATAATATATTTGTACAAATAATAATGATTTTTTGGAGATATAATTTTAATATTATTAAATCTTACAGGACTATTACCAATAAAAATCATTTCATATTTAGAAAAATTAAGATTCTTATCTAGATAATTGTAAACATCAAAACCTTTCAAATAATTACTAGACCATGAGGCTGCTATTAATTTAATTTTATTTTTTTTTGTATTTTCTTTTAAAATAAATTTTTTTTTTTTAAAAACTTCGTTATTCGCGGCGTTATGTATAATTTTATAATTATTTGATTTAATTAATCCATTTTTCAAATTTTCCTTGAAACTCCATTTTGATAAAAAAAATGTTCCATCAGCTATGTTTTGATTTAAGTTAAATATAATTTTATCCTGAAAATATCCTAGTAAACCTCTGTATGAAGTTAATGGACCATCTATTCTGTGTATAAAATACTTTTCAGGAAATTTAATTTTATACTTTAAAACAGAAATAAGGTTTTGATGACTATTAAATAGAATGGAATCTGATTCTAATATATTTTTTGTGTATAATTTATCTTTTTTTAACTTATTAATTAAATTTATTAAAAAATTATTACCACCACCCCATGCTTTGTAAATTAATTTATTTGTAAAATAAATTTTAAATCTATTATTTTTTTGCAACAACAAAATATCCTGTATTTATGAAAAAAGATTTTTCTTTTGTAAAAATATCAATCAATAAGAATAACCATTTAAAACTAATTAATATATAAACTAAAATACTTTTCTTTTTGAGTGATCCGTAAGTAAAGCCAACTCTTAAAATATCATATATTACAGATCCTAAAGAACCCATAGTGATAATCCTGTATTTCTTAAATTTTGTTTTTTTTAAAAAATAGGATAATTGTGAAAATGTATACCTTTTAAGATCTTGTTTAAAATCTCCATGCATAGGATGAAGGAATGGAACAGAAAATATAAAAAAAGATTCTTTTTTTAAAATTCTGTAAATTATTTGAAAAAATTTTTTTGTGTCTTTTATATATTCCAAGACTTCAAAACAAGTCACAGAATCATATTTTATTTGTTCTTTATTAGTATAATTTTCTATATTTGCTAGAATGTCAGGAAAAGTTTTAGGATTTGTATTTAATGTATTAATTATGCAATTTTTACTTAAAAAAGATTTAAAAAAATTTTTTGAATTCTTTGTTCCACCAATATCTAAAATATTACCATAAATATATTTTTTATTTTTAATAATTAAATTTTCCAAATAATATCTTCTTATACTCTTCATATCAATTCTTTTAAAAAAGAGCTTCGATAATCATTCTTATAAAGTAATATTTTTTCTTTTAACCATTTAACGCCTTCAACAACAACATCTCTATCATGAAAACTAAATACATTTGTATTATCTATCATTTTAATTTTGTTTACATTGTTTTTAATAATTACTGATGTATTTATAGCTTGAAATCCTATTGCATCTAATGCGTTTAGTGTTTGTATAGAATACACATTTCCTGGCGGAACAAATATCTTTACTTTGTCGCCTAACCAATTATGCAAAATTTTTTCAGCATTTTTAAGATGACTGTACTGTATTTCAAAAGGTATCCAATCCCAAAACTCTCTATGATATTTTCTAACTGAAGAAAATCTTCTTGGTAAATGTTCGCCCACAACACAATGAGTCCATCCATGATTTACAATTTCTATTAAATTTTGATTATAGGCTTTTTTTATTATTTCTGACTCATTTGGAAATTTTTCTGGGAAAGGGATTTTATTATTATTATCATCAACCCAGCTAGCGGTTATGGCTAAGGTCATTTTAGAATTATATTTATATAAAAAATTGAATATTTCTTCCCAAATTTTATAGTTAATTTCTTTATAGGGCGCCCAAGCTTTAAAAGGCCAAACTTTTTTTAAAAAAAGAAAATTTCCAAATCTATAGTTTGAATAAACGTTAAATTCCTTGGTAGAAGCGCCAACATCATCCATTCTAAAGACGATAGGGGTGCTCATCTAAAAAGATTTTTTTGATAAGTGATATTGTCTTATATAATAAGGTAAAGTTTTCTTTAGTCCTTCTTTCAAATCCCACTTTAATTGGTAATTAAGATATTTTTTTAAATTTTTAGGATCGAGCTTTATTTGCACTTTATGCTCTCCTGGCCTCATCTTAATAAATCTTTTTTTTAGTCGATAACCCCAGACATTTTCCAATGTTTTTATTATATCAATAACAGAATAATTTTTACCACTACCAATGTTAATAATTTCTGTACCAAATTTTTTTTTCTGTAAAATAGATAGATAAAAAGACTGAACAACATCATCTATAAAAATATATTCAGACTTCTGTTTTCCGTCTCCATAAATAGTAATATTTTTACCCATTAATGTATCCATTATGAAAGATGGAATTATTTTTTGATAATTAAACGGAGCGCTCATTGTCAGTGCTGCCTCCAACCATCTTTCTCTGGGACCATAAATATTTCCAAGCTTAAGACACCTTACATTAAGTCCGTATTCCTTATTAAATAACTGAGCCAATTTTTCTATAGCTTGTTTTGTAATTTTATAGGGATTAAGCCAACTTACATCCGGTGTAGTTGGTATTAAAACTTTTTTTATTTTTAATTGTTTGGATAATTTTAAAATTTTAGTAGTTCCAAGAATATTTGTTGTTACAACGTCTTCAACATCATAAGTGGTTATAGTTTCTGATGTTCCAAGTATTGCTGCCATATGTATAAGACAATCATAATTCTTTAAAATATTCTTTAGCATTTTTAAATTTAAAAAATTCATTTTATAAAAATTAAATTTTGGAAATTTCTTAAACATTTTAACTTCTTCAGATTCCCATAGATCTACGACCCCAACTTTGTAATTTTTATTTAATAAAAATTCAGCAATATGGCTCCCGATAAAACCAGCTCCACCTGTTATTAATATTTTTTTCAAAGTCTATTTTCCGTAAAAATTTTTATTCTTAATAAAGAACTAAATATCAATTGATAGGGTGTATAACAAATCAAATATTAATTTTTTAGTCATTTTTTAAAACTTATTCAGCTATTTTACATAAAAAATCTCTAAAATCGATATCCTTTATATTATTTATCTTTCTTTTATTTTCTTGTTTTATAATTACTCTGTAAATATTTCTATTATTTATCATAATAGATGACAAATCATTAAACTCTGACCTGGGTCTATAATAAATAGGAAAATTTATTTTAAAATTACCGTTCAAAGTTTTTCTTATTAAAAATAAATAATAATAGTAGTGGAAAATTGTCTTAAAAATATCTTTAAAAGGATATGCATACGAACCAAGAAAATCCATATCCATACCGAGCAAAAATATTTTTTTAAAACCTAAAAATTTTAAAATTGGAAAGTAACAGATAGCCGAAGTGTTTATGAAGTTGGACTCTACAATATTAAAAGTATTATTTGTGAATTCTAAATTATAATAATTTTCAACATTAAAATTTTCATTTTTAATAAAATTTAAGTTGATTATTTTGTTTTTAAAACTAATTTTATCAAAGTTATCAAAATAATTATTCAAATCTAAAAAAATTTCAGACTTAGGAAAAAAATTTATCATATTATAAGGCGAGTTATTTAAATATTTTCCTTTTCTAATTTTATATTTTTTGTGAATTCCTTTTTCTGGTTTCCAAATTTCATAATATTTATTAAAATTTTCTATTAAAAAATCTACCTCAGGATAATATTTTTTTTTTAAAAAATTCTTTATATTGCAATTATTTATAAAGAAAGATTTTACAATAAAGTTTTGAAAATAATTATCTTTTAGTTTTTCAGAAAATGGACAAAATATATAATCTGGATAGATTTTATACTCTAATAATAAGTTAGTTAGTGCTTTAGCTTCTATAAAAAGTTTTACTTTATCTTTATTTATAAATTGGAGTTCTTTTATATATTTAGATAATGATGTTCCACCCAAAAATACAATAGCAATTTTATCATTAAATATATCTTGAGCTAATTTAATCATGAAAAATCAGTAAAAATTATCTCCAAAAATATTTTTGTAACTACTTAAATATTGAATCTCATTATTTTTTTTTAAAAAAATACTTTTGTTATTATATAAATTTAAATATTTAATCATTCCATCTATATCATCTTCTCTTTTGTCAGTTATGAAGTTTTTTCTAACTCTATGAATTCCATCAAAAAACCATTTTTCAAAACCTAAAACTTTTGGTATCATTCCCCAGATAATCTCAAATATCTCACCAAGAAACGGATAATTTTTCAAATCATAAAAATTATTTTTATTAAAAAGGTCATCAATTAATAATAAAGCTTTATTAGAGAATAAATGCTGACAAGAGCAACCGAAATAATAGGGGCTAATTTCTTGATGAAAAGTTGTATTTCCATAAGATTGCCAATTGCTAGAGATGCAATCAATTGAGGTAAAATATTTTTTTTTTTCAGAAATTAATATTTTTTTCTTAAAGAAAAAAAACCGGAAGTACTTTAACATGCTTTTTACTTCTAATTTAATTAATGTTATTAAATCAAATGAACAAATTCTGACATTATGCTGAGTAATTCCCTCAAAAAAATATTTTTTGTTGAAGATAATTTTATCGGGCCAGTTATTTATAATTTTTTTAAAATGAGAATTTTTACATAATATTTCTAATATATTAAATATTGCTTTTTCTTGAAAAATATCCATTTCATTCTTTAAATGTTCAGGTTTAGTTGTCTTGGTAGCAATTTTTTTATTAAGAAATCTTTTTTCATGACCTGCTGCCAGCATGTCTGGTTTTTTGGCGTCTATAAATGTAAAAATATCCTGAAGTGCTGTATTGCTGGTAAATACAAAACCTTCCATTAAAAATAAACTATAATCATTTTTTACCCATAATTTTTTTTGTATCACTTTTAGCCAAGCGCCAGAATCTAATCCGTGATCATTTTCAAATTCATGTAAATAATATTTTCTTTTGACTTTTTTGATTGTTGCGTGAATTTGATCATCGAAAGCTGATAATTGACTATTAGAAATTTTATATTGATCAACAATTTTATAATATTCAAAATATTTTTTGTTACTTCTAGACTCTCCGCTACCTTTAATAAGAATAAAATGTAAATCATAATCAATTTTTATTTTTTGAGAAAAAAGAGAGAATAATGACGAATCTAATAGCCATGATTTGTGATGACACAAAATATAAATTCCAAATCTCATATTTTTTTTAGTATTTTATAAACTTTATCGAATGGCTCAATTTTATTATTAATTCCAGAATAAATTTTTAAATATTTATCAAATTGAATATCATTAGTAATAAAATTATTTATACTTTGATTTTTAAAATCAGATATAAAGGTTTCAATTTTTACAGCACTAACAACTTTATCAAAATTATTAGGTGTATAATTTCTATAATCATAAAAAGCCTTATCATCCTTATCTAAAAAGGCCATATCAGGCACCTTAATATTAATATAAGGAACTCTAAAAAAAGAACTTTCAAAAAAGGAATAAGATAGAATGCCAACTACGATCTTAGCTGATTTCAACTCTTCCTGTAAAATTGATGGATACTGTTTCGATTCATCATCTTCAATAACTCTATCGGCAATATTTCTTAAAATTTTTATAAATGGAAATTTTTTTCTTGGTTTTACAACAAATTCGAGATTGTTTGAATCGCAAAAAATTCTTAATGATTTTATAACTGCTAATTCATTATACTTAAAAAAATAATTAAAAGTTTTTTTAAAATTTATCAATACTTCAAAATAAACTAAAGTCTTATGTATTATATTTTTAAAAAAATTATGTGAAAAATTACCATAGATAATATCTCTTCCGGAAAAAGCAGCTTGAAAAGCAAAACTATTTTTTGAATATCTTTCTGGAAGATATGGAAAAGGCAGATAAATTAATTTATTCCTATTAAATTTATTTTGATTTTTTAAATATTCACTAGTTAATGAAAGATTTCCAACATGAAAGACTCTAATATTATTTAAAAAATTATTAAAATTAAACTTTCTTTTATTATGATATCTTTGTAGCCATTGAAGGCCAAATTTATACAAGTTTTTAGAATAACTAAAAAAAATAGGTTCATATTCATAGTTTAAAAAATCCGACTTAAATTGAGTGAAGGAATCAAGTCCATGCATTATAACACACCACTTAGACTTTATACTTTTTATAAAAATACTATTAATATTATAAAAAAAATTATTTATAAAAAATAAAGAAAAGAAAAAATCGATACTCGCTGAATCTTGAATTATTTGATCTGATATTTTATTTTTATCAGTAAAAAATCTTTTTATTAATTTTTTTTTATTATTTAAAATGTTATTTTTTATTTTTAGATTTAACGGACTCAAATAAAATTTGTAACCTTTTGGATCCTCACAATTATAATACCACAACTCTACATAATGATTATGATTTACTAATTTATTAATTAGAGGACCATAATACTTAAATGCATTTGATTTCTGCAATATAAATACGAATTTCATAAAAAAGATTAATATAATTTATTATTAATCTTGGACTGTAAAAGTTTTTTTCTTAATACAAAATCTTCGACTTGTAGTTTATTTAGATGAACTTTTCCATAAGAGTTTAAATCACCTGTTATATCTTTTTTATACCAAGTGTTATTTTTGATCGACCAAACTCTTGGATCTCTAAACTTATCTGCATTTTTCCAAAAATATTTTTGGTCACGATTAATGTATTCTAGCCAATAATGTAAATCATCTGAAATAACATGATCATATTTCTTGACCATTTTTATACCTTTCTCCCTAGTCATTATTCCGTCTCTTATATCTTTTGAGGCATGATCCGAAGCTCTACCATAACCAAACTTTATAAATTTCATTAAATCGTGTATTCCAGATTCGTATCGATCATCAAGATTTGAAAATTTTCTATAAGTTCTTTGAAATGGTTTTTTAGATTCTTTCCAAGAATAAAAATTTTTCATTTCTTTATAGTGGTCATTTGGTTTCCATTTAAAGTAATTGCCTATATATAATCCTCTAATTTTGTTCATTAATATTTCTTTGTCTGATGGATACTTTGCCCATAATAAATCTTTTTCAGATAACTTTTCGTTGTTATTTTTCAAAAAATCATACCACTCAAATCCCCTTAACATATGCTCGTGTCTAACTCTGGCACTAAATTCTGGAAAATCATTTGGTTGATACATTCCTGATATATCCCATGCTATCTCTCCCCAAATTATGAACGGAATATTAAATTTTGCAGCTATAATAATCGGGGAAGTAAAAATTCCACAATGTGCATGCCAATTCATATCTCCCATTTTTTCAAATCCTAAACGATTTAATTTTTTTAATACTTCTATACTTGGTCCCCACACAATATGATCGGCATTAAACACTTCTCTCATTCTATCTCTATTGTAATCTCCTTCGGGTAAAAAATTATTGCCATGATAAGTAACTAAAAGTGGTTTAAGATTATATTTTTTTACAATAACATGTGTTTGATAATAACTATCTTTTCCTCCGCTAACTGGTATTAAGCAATCATAATTCGAACTATTTTCTTTACAAACTTTTTCAATAATTTTTTCAAAGACTAATTTTCTACTTAACCAGTCTTGACTTGTTAATTTATTGAACTTTTCGAAAGTCTTGCAGCTAGAACATACACCATCATTATTTATTTCTAAATTTACAGCAATAAATGGATAAACACATTTTTTACAATACAACATATTAAATTTCCATCAACTCTGCTTTTCTAAAATTGTGTTTATTTTCTAATAATTTTTTTTTTGTTATAAATATACTTTGATCTAGATATTGAAAAAAATTTGCTGCTGCTATCCCGTCAGTATTTGTCTTTGAGGCTACAAAAAGAAAATGCTCAAAATTTCCAGCACCACCGCAGCTTATTAATGGTATTCTTATTTTTTTTTCAACAAAATTTATTAAATCAATGTCGTACCCACTGCCAGTACCATCTCGATCTATTGAGTTTAAAAATATTTCACCTACACCAATTTTTTGAGCAATATTTAACCATTCTACTAGTGAGTATTTTGATCTTATTTTTCCTTTTTCTATATAAATTTCATATTCTTTTTTTTCTAAATTAAATTTTACGTCTATAGAATTGACAATGCATTGAGATCCAAATTTTTTAGCTGCCTCTTCTATGAAACTTGGGTTTACCTGAGCTTCGCTATTAATTACTACTTTGTCTGCCCCATTAATTAACATTCTTTCAATTTGTTGGACATTTTTTACCCCACCCCCTACAGCTATGGGCATAAAACAAATTTTAGAGATTTCATTAATAATATCATAAAAACTATTAGGATTCTTTATATTTAAATCATCTCTATTGAGATCATATGCGCTCTCTCTAGAAATATCTAAAAATATCAACTCATCTGAACCCCATTCACTGCATCTTTTAACACTAGTTATAGGAGAGCCAATTTTCTGAAATTCTAAAAAATTTCTACTTTGCACTACCCAACCATTCTTTATTAATATTACTGGTATAAGTCGTCTCTTTTTCATAGTAATTAAAAGTTATATTCAAAAAAATTCTTGAGAATTATTTTACCATTTATCTGACTTTTTTCAGGATGAAATTGAAAACCAAAGATATTTTTATAGTTAATAATAGAGGGAAAATTAGTTCCATATTCAGTAGTTGAAATTATGTTACTATTATCCTGTGGAAAAAAAATATAGCTATGTAGAAAATAAAAATCAGGTGATTGCTCAAGAGAATTTACAATACTGTTATTATTCAATAATTTAATATTATTCCATCCAACGTGTGGTAACTTTAAATTAGTGTCTATTTTTTTTACAATTCCATTAATCCAATTTAATCCCACTGATTTTTTAAATTCGTAACCATAAGTTGATAAAATTTGCATACCAACACAGATTCCTAAAAAAGGTTTTCTATTTATTAAAATTTCCTTATTAAGGATGTCAATTAGTCTTTTTTCTTTTAATCTTTGCATTAAATCATCGTAAGATCCAACTCCTGGCAAAATTACATGTGATGATTTTTGTATTTCTTTTTTTGAATCTGTTAAAATAACTTTATATCCTAAGCTTTTGATTATATTTACTAATGACTTCTGGTTCCCAGATCCATAATCTAAAACGCAAATAATTTTATTCATAATAATGTTTTAAATAAATTCTAAAAAATTAAATTCTTTTTATTCCGAAAAATTGTTTATAAATACTTGATCTTCTTAATAAATGATTATGAATTCCGAAATTTTCTATTTTTCCATTACTTAAAACTAAAATCTTTTCAGCTAAACTTATTGCTGAAAAACTATGAGCAATAATTATTACTGTTTTATATTTTAGTATTTTTTTAATACTTTCTTGAATTAATTTTTCAGATTTTAAATCTAAAGAATTAGTAGCCTCATCAAATATTATAATTTCGGGATCATCAAATAAAGCCCTTGCTATAGCAATCCTTTGCCTTTCTCCACCTGAGAGGTTTTCTCCTTTGTTCCCAACAACATAACTGTAATTACTCTTTTTTTTTAAAATAAACTGTTCTGCATTAGCTAATTTCACGGATCTTATTAGTTTTTTTTCTGTTTGCGGTCCATATCTTCCACAAATTATATTGTTTCTAATTGTATCATTATAAAAAAAAGGCTCTTGCGGTATAACACCAAATAATGACCTATAATCTTTTAATTTGTAATTTTTAATATTTTTTCCGTCAATTAATATTTTGCCTTTTAAAGGATCATAAATCCGCGTTAATAAGTCTATAAAAGTGGATTTACCACTGCCGCTTGGACCAACAATTGCTATTTTTTGTTTTTTTTTTATTTCAAAAAAATTATAAAAAAATTTTTTATTACCATAATCAAAAACAACATTATTAAATTTTATATTATTTTTAAATTTATAAATATTATCTTTACCATCTTTAATAATATAAGGTGTATTTTGATATTTATTAATTTTTGAATATGATGCAGATAAAATAAGTAAACTAGAATAAATGTTACTTAATCTCAAAAAAGGAGTTATTGTAAGTCTACCAATTAATAAAAACATAACTCCTCCTTGAATAGTCAGGTCACCATTATCAATTCTATTGATAACTAGAATTAAAATTAGCACAGAAGTTATTCCTGAAAAAATTATAGTAACTGGCTCATTAATGTCTTCCATAATTTTTGAAATAAATGCTGCTTTTCTCTCTTTTAATTGAATCTTTTTTAAATTATTAATTTTATATTCTTTAATGTTAAAAATTTTTATTAATTTTATTGAATTTATAAATTCGCTAATAAAAGATAATAAATTTGCAGATTTATCCTGATAATTAGTAATTGACTTTTGAATAGGCTTCCTGAAAAATTTAATTAAAAAAAACTGTAATGATATTATTCCGATACTTATTACTGTAATATTAAAATCAGTTTTAATTAAAAAAATCGAATAAGTTATTACTAAAACACCATTTTGCAGTAGAGTAGAAATAATTGGCAAAAAATTTATTGAAACTTGTTTTGTGTCTTGAATGACTCTAGAAATTAATTCGCCTGTATCATGCTTTTTAAAGAAAGCAAAATCAGATTTAATTAAATGATCAATAATTTTTTCTCTTATAAATAATACCAATGTTACACTACACCAATTATTAATTGAATTACAAATAAAATTTAAAATTGAAGAAAGAAATAATAATAGTAGGTAAAATATAGCTAATAAATAAATATAATTAATTTTATTTAAGTTTTCAAAAATATAAAAATTTTCTATCCATATTATAATCTTATTGCCAATAGTATTTAGATTAAAAATGCTACTGTTACTACTAATAGTTTTTATATCCTGAACAGAATTAAAAAAGGTCATATCCTTGGGGAGGGCAATATTTATTATAGATGCGAATAATAATGGTTGTAATAATATCAAAAAATTTGCCAATAAAATTAACGGCACTATAAATAATAAATATTTATAAATTTTTGGAAAATAATTTTTAAGAAGTGAAAAAAATATTTTAATATCTTTCATGCATATATAAGTTATTTTCTTTGGAGTAATAAAAAAAATTCATCGGAAAAATATTTCTTTAAAACTAGAGGAACAAGGGAATTCTTATCAAAATATTTTTTAAAAAAATAAGGAAATTTAATATATTTAACATCAATTATATTAAATGAAAATTTTTTGGCTAATATTTCTACTTCCTTATATGTTAAAAAATGATGAGTAGATAAATTTTTTGCATCTTCATAATATTTTTTAAATCTATACAATCTAATAAACTTAAAAAATAATCTACATATTCGAGGAAAATAATGAGTAGGTTCTATTATAAATATATATCCACCTGGATTTATATGACGATTTAAAAAAGAGAAAATATACTCTCTATCTGGAATATGATGTAAGGAGGATATAAAAAACATTAAATCAAATTTATTTTTCAAAATTGAATTAAAGTTATCAATAATGTCATATTTTTTAATATTTGTTTTATCTAAATTTTTCTTTAAATATTTTATAAAATTATGATTTAATTCAATGCCCAAATAATAGTTAATATTATAAGTTTGTATTATCTTACTTGTGTAATAACCTGAGCCAGGACCAATTTCACAAATATTTTTAATAACTTTATTATTATCTCTAAAAAAATCCTGTATTAACCCCCAATAAGTCCTGTAGTCATCGAAATCCAACATTTTGGCTTTTTCAAAATTATATCCTGATTGATAATCATTTATATTATAATCATCTCTAGAATTATTATAAGATTTATTTACTTTTAATATAAAATTTTTTTCTTGATTAGATAAAAGCTTCCAAACAAATCTATTTTGTAAAATAAAATAAAAAAAAATACCAATAGAACTTTTTAACATTAAAAATTTAAATTTTTTTTTTATTATTAATAAATCTATACTTACATAATGCTAGATTCCAATCATCTATGGTATCAATATCTTGAACTAATAAATTTTTTATTCGATAACAATAAGTTTTTTTGTCAAAAATTTTTATTTTATTCTCCCAAGCAGTTTTTTTTCCCCAATAAAAAATACCAGCATCATGATAGGAAAGTTTAATATCTTGAGATCTAGAATTATAAAATTTAGGAAAATTCATTGAAGGAGAATTATTTTTTATTTTAAAAGACCTTTCAATTGGATAAGAAAAATTTGTAACCCCAAAAACATAATTGCATTTATCTTTGTTAATTATTTTGAATGAATCCAATAGATATTTGGTTCTTAAAAATGGAGCTGTTGCGCTAATACAGCATACATATTTGTACTCAAGAGTATCTTTATCTAAATTTTTAATTGTATATTTTATAACGTCTGCAGTAGTAGAGAAATCATCCGATAAATATTTTGGTCTTAAAAAAGGAACCTCTGCACCTAAATTTGTAGCTAACTTTGCAATTTTATTTGAGTCAGTTGAAACAATTATTTTCTTAAATAAACCTGATTTTTTTGCTATTTCAATTGAATAGGATATTATTGGAACTCCTAAAAATTTTTTTATATTTTTAGATTTTATCCTTTGGCTACCAGAACGGGCTGGAATAATTGCTATACTATTTAGCATTTTTATTTAGTATTTCTAAAAAAACATTAGAAATATAATTTATATTTTTTTCAGATAAATTATAATATATTGGCATTGATATCTCTCTTTTATAAAAATCTTCTGCAACCGGATAGTCATTGTGATTAAATTTATATTTTTTTTTATAATAAGTATGCAAATGAACAGGCTTATAATGGACTTGCAAACAAATATTTTTTTTTTCTAATTTTTTAAAAATTAATTCTTTATTGATATTTTTTAAATTTAACAAAACTGGAAATAAATGAAATGAATGCTCAGAATTTTTTCTTATTTTTGGTAATATTATATTTGGACAATTTTTAAAATTTTTAAAATATAAATCTGCTATTTTTCTTCTTTTTGATAAAAAAATATCTAATTTTTTTAATTGGCTAATTCCAAGGGCGCACTGCAAATCTGTCATGCGATAGTTGAATCCTAAAGCTTTCATATCATTTTTCCAATAAGCGCCTTTTATTACTCCATGTGACCGAAGACTTATAATTTTCTTATAAAGTTTTTTATTATTAGTTAATACACAGCCACCTTCACCAGTAGTAATATTTTTGACCGGATGATAACTGTGGGACGAGGCTAAAGCGTATTTAGAGGCATAATTAATTAAGTTTTTATATTTAGAGCCTATTGCATGACAATTATCATTTATTAATTGAAAATTATATTTTTTTGATAAATAACTCAAAGACTCCCAATCGCAAGGGTTTCCAGCATAATCAACACCTATTACAGCCTTAATTATAGATTTTTTGTTATTAGAATAATTTTTTTTTATTTTAAATTCTAATTTACTTGGATCTATTGTGTAAAATTCTCTCTCAATATCTGCAAAATCTGTCCTGGCTCCCACATGTTCAATTGCATTTGCGGTTGCCACGAAAGTATTCGGAGTTGTTATAATTACATCTCCTCTTTGCCAATTCAAAGCTGTTGCAATTAAATGCAAAGAGGCTGTACCACTTGATAATACAGCTGCATATTTGCATTTAAAAAAATTTGTAATTGAACTTTCAAACTCTTTAACTTTAGGACCTTGGGTTAAGTATTCATTTTTTAATACTTTATTAATCGATTTAATATCTAAATTATCAATATATTGCCTTCCATAATAAAAATTCATCAATGATCAATAATTAGTTTTTGAAATCATTTTTCTTATTTGATCAGCATTTAAAAATTCTGTATTATTTTCACTATTATATGAAAAATCTTTACTACATTTTTTTCCTTTATTTATTTTAATAATTTTTTTAATTTTATCTGAAATAAACTCTGAGGTTGGTAAAATAACATAATAACTATTACAATCTATTGTATTTATGGAATCTGTTTTAGTTATCATTTCTTCATGAATCTTCTCACCCGGCCTTATTCCCACAATCTTAATTTTTAATTTTGGAGAAATAGCTTTTGCAAGATCCAAAATTTTATAAGATGGTATTTTAGGTACAAATATTTCTCCTCCTATCATTTTAGATAAAGATTTTATTACAAACTTAACACCCTGTTCTAGAGTAATGCTAAATCTTGTCATTCTAACATCTGTTATCTCTAAAAAATTATTATGCTTATTTTTAATAAAATAAGGAATTACTGATCCTCTACTTCCCATCACATTTCCATACCTAACAACTGAAGAACAAAAAATTTTTTTTCCTATATAATTATTAGCTGAAATAAACAATTTATCTGCTGTTAATTTTGTTGCTCCATATAAATTTATTGGCGCTGCTGCTTTATCACTGCTCAATGCAATTAATTTTTGAACCTTATTTTCTAAACTCGCCGATATAACATTTTGTGATCCAATTATATTGGTCTTAACAGCCTCAAACGGATTATATTCTATTGTGGGTACCTGTTTTAATGCTGCGGCATGTATTACTATATCAACATCTTTAAAAGCAAAATTTAATCTATTATAATCTCTTATATCACCAATAAAAAATCTTAGATTTTTTTGATATTTTTTTTCTATACTTTTTTGGAAAGAATACTGTTTAAATTCATCTCTACTATATATTATAATCTTTCTTGGTTTAAAATTCTTTAATATATATTTTGTTACCGCAACTCCAAATGATCCTGTGCCACCTGTTATTAATATAATTTTATTATTTAACATTTGATTAAATTATAATATTTTTTTTGATTAAAGAAACTAACTTAAAATCCTCAATATCATCAATATCAAAAGATTTAATTTTTGACATTATAAATGCATAAGTTTTTTTGCCATAATAATTTCTATATCTCTTTAAAAATTTATAATTAAATATATAAATTGCACCATTAGGTGTAAAAAATTTCCTAGTTTTTTGTCGATTAGCTATCTCTTTTTTATTGCTTATTTTAACATTTTTTTGAATCGCAAGATTATTTAAGTTAACAACCTTATTCCATGATGGCGGTTTTAAAGTTTCACTCATACTGATAACACTATTAGCATTTTTATTGTAAAACAAATTAATAGCTTCATTTAAATCATTAATAGATCTCAAAGGTGAAGTTGGTAATAAAACACAAAATTCATCAATTTTTTCATTAAAATTCTTATTGTATTTATTAATTTCATAAAGATAAACATCAATTGCTTTAGAGTTATCTAAAGCTAAGTATTTAGGACGCAAGCTAGTAAAAATAATTTTTTTTTTATTTTTAAGATTATTAATTAACTCTAAAATTTTATTATCATCAGTTGATATCAAAATTTTTGAAATTTTTTTAGATTTTTGAGCTAAATGAACTGAATGTAAAATTAAAGGCTTTCCACAAAAAATTTTAATATTTTTTTTTTTTAATCCTTTGCTATTTTTTCTTGCTGGAATAATAACTAACATTATTTAATTAAATGCCTACGCAAGATTAATTCGTCAAAACTTAATTTTTTATTTAACTTATAACCAAAAAACGATTTAATTTTATCTGGGGAAATTCCATTACCCGGTCTTTTAAAAGCAATATTATTCTTTGTAAGCACGGTTCCTTTTTTTAAAGGAAATTTAGCTACAACACTTCTCCTAAAAGATTTTATTTTTTTTATAGATTCTATAGGTTTAATTTCTGAATTTCCTAATGATATGTAAATTTTTTTGGAAATGTATATTAATTCTTTCAGATCTTTGTAATCAGCGGAGATATTATGATCCCATCCTGACAAATTCTTGTTGGAGGTAAAATGTTTTTCTATAATACAAGCTCCTACCGAAACAGCAGTTAATGATGGAATTATTCCAATCGAATGATCGGAAAAACCGACTGGCACCTTAAAAAGATTCTTTAGTTTATTTATCCTATTTAAATTAAGATCTTTATTTTTAGGAGGGTACTCGGAAATGCAATGCAATAAAGCAAAATTACAATTTTTTTTTTTAAGTATTTCTACTGAATTTGAAATTTCTTTATAAGAAGAGAGCCCTGTTGATAATATAATTGGTTTTTTGCTTTTAGATATATATTCAATTAAGAATGTATTATTTAAATCCATAGAAGCTACTTTGATAAAGGGGACATCAATCTTTTTTACCAAAAAATCAACGTCGTCCTCCGAAAAAGGAGTTGAACTAAATAAAATATTATTTTTTCTAGAAAAAACATAAAGTTCTACAAAATTATCATAATTTAATGAATATTTTTTTATTTGCTTATGAATATTTGATCCTTTTGGGTAAAATTTTTCAGAAAATAAATTGCTAATGCTAAAATTCTGAAATTTTACACAATCAGCTCCTGATTTTTTTGCTAAAAGAATTTGTTTTTTTGCTAGTTCGATAGATCCGTTATGGTTTGCTCCAATTTCAGCAATAAAAAAAGGTTCAGTTTTTTTATCTTTAAAAATTAAAGAAATTTTTTTTTTACTATCCATTTTAAGTTTCCCACCAAAGTTGATTATACAATTTTGGAAATTTTTTCATATGGATAAAAGTATCAAAACTAAATTTGCTTTTTTTAAAATTTATCATTTTACATTTCTTTAAAAAATCGTAGTGACTTTTTTTTTTTTTTGCAATGCTTAGATAGTTATTTTTGTTTATTCTTAAAGGCAAACTAGTTTCTCTGTTTAAACCACAATTATAAATTGTTTTGGTGGTATTTACAAATACACCGTAATTTTTAGTGAGTAAAATTGAAAACAGAGCCCAATCGAAGATGGGTGCCTTAGCAAATATATTTAAATTAATATTTTTTAATAAATTCACTCTTAATGCAGAATTGCTTAGTCCACAAAAATTATAATTTAATATATCCTTAAAAAATATTTTTTTATTTTTTTTTATTCTTTTGCTAAAAAAGTTCTTAATAACTTTTTTATTATTGCTTCTAACTAAATTGACATCATTAAAAACTAATTTAAAATCATCTAATTTTTTAGTTACTATTCTAAATCTATTATTTGAAAACGTATCATCAACATCACAAAAAATTAATTTTTTATATTTTAATTTTTTTACAATATTGATTAGTTTAATTCTATTTTTATTTATATTTTTAGTAGATTTGAAAAAAAGAATATTAAATTTATTAGTATTTTTTCTAGCAACTTTTACACTTTCGTTTATTACTATAAGATCGAAGTTTTTAAAGTCTTGTTTGCCTATATTAATTAGAAATCTCTTTATATATTTTTTAGCTTTTGGGTAAAAAACTGTACCTATTGCAACTGATGATTGTTTTAATTTTTTATACAATAATTTCTAAATTAACCTTTGATTTTCGTTTAAATCTTTCCAGTTACCTACGTCCACCCAACTAGATTGATTAATTAAATAAACATTTATCTTTATATTTTTCTTTTTACAGATATTTATTAGATCATTAATATCCAATTTCTTATTAAAATTAATTAAATCTAATATTTTTTTATTTAGAACATATACACCTGTATTCACATAATATTTATTTTCTGGTTTTTCTATTATTTCTTTTAATAAACCAGCTTTATTGATAATACATGATCCATAATTCATCTTAAATCTTTGATCTGCTACAATTAGAGTAAGCATTGAATTTTTTTTTAAATGATAGTCATATATTTTATTTAAATCTTCATTTATGACTACATCACAATTAGATAAAAAAAAATTTTGTGATATAACTTTACGATTTATAAGACTTAACCCACCTACAGTGCCTAAATATTTTTTTTCTACTAGAAAATTTATTTTTTTTTTAAAACTATTTATTAAATAACTCTTTAAAATATTTCCTTTAAAATTTAAAATTACATAAATTTCACCAACTAAAAAATCAGTAAATTTATTAATAATAATGTCAATTATTGGCTTACCATTTACCGGTATCATTGGTTTAGGTAAAAAGTTTGTAAAAGGCTTTAATCTTGTGCCTTTACCACCGGCCATAACTATTAAATCGAATTTTGATTTTATTTTCTTAAGAAAGAATTCATTTAAAGTTATAATTCTGACAATCTTACGCTGTGAATTAATAACAGGCACAATATCAATATTGTTTTTTTGAAATAACTCTTGAACCACTTCAGATTTATAATTTTTTTCGAAAATTTTAATTGGTTTTTTATTGTAATACTTAAAAATTTTAGTTTTAAAATCGTAAGAGTCTAGCAAAGCTTTTCTCAGATCTCCGTCAGAAAAACTTCCTATTAGTTTATTTTTTTTGTTAATTACAAACAAACATCTGGTACCTTGGATCTTCAATTTTTTAATTACTTCTTCTAAAGTAGCTTCTCTGTTGATTATAGGACTATTGATCATTTAATAATGCTTCCCGCTTTAATAAAAGTACCTTTTTTTACATAAACGTTATTAACTATAATAGCACCTGAACCTATAAAACAATCATCATCAATAAAACAATTACCATTTACAATGCATCCGGGAGCCAAGTGAACATTAGAACCAATTCTTACATCATGCTCAATTATGGAGCCTGAATTAATAATCGAATTTTTTCCTATAATAACATTTTTATTAATAAAAACATTTTTGTGTATTATTGAACCCTCAGAAATTTGAAAGTCTCTTGATAAAGTAGAGTTTTTTGCCACAAAATAGGGAATTTTATACCCAATTTTAATTAATTTTTCAAAAATTTTTTTTCTAATTTCTACATTTTTTATAAAACCTATACAAACAAAAGCAAATTTTACTTCTAAAAATATTTTTTTTAGGTCTTCATCGGTTCCTATAACTTTATTATTTGCAAAAATTTTGGAAAATTTTTTTTTGTCACTATCAATTATTCCCACCACATGAAATTGTTTATTTTCATTTATAATTTCAATGCAAGAATTATAATGCCCACCGCAGCCAATAACTAATAGTTTATTTTTTTTCATAAAAAAAATGAGGACTACTTGGTAAACACAAAACTCTATCTGCTAAACTTTTTGAATTCCACATTTTCATTCTGGGGTATTTTTTTAAATATTTAAATGTATGAAGAGGATTCCATGCTGGTCTTAATTGTATTTTTTTTTTGTCTGCTAGTTTAAGTATTGGGTTTCTAAGATATTTATATTTCTTACTGAAAATTATTACATTGAGCCAAGAATTAGAGTCTCGATTATATAAAATCTTAAATATTTTTTTTTTTAAAAAATCTTTAAAAACTATTTTGTAATTATTGGATAATTTCTTTTTAGAAGTTAAAATTTTACTAAAAAAAATTATTTGGGATAATCCTAAAGCGGCATTAATATTAGGCATTTTATAGTTAAAACCTAACTGGTCATGAATAAAATAAAATTTACTTCTTAATTTGGATACATTCGAAAGCTTAAAGCATTTCTCATATATATTTTTTTTATTTGTAAGTATTGCCCCACCTGCTCCAGTCGTAATGATTTTATTTCCATTAAAACTTAAAATGCCAATATCTCCAAAGGTTCCAGCATGCTGACTATTTAAAAAACTACCTAAAGCTTCAGCCGCATCCTCTATTAAAAGAATATTATATTTTTTTAAAACTTGTACGATCTTTTGTGTATTAGGCAGATAACCATAAGGATATAACAAAATACAAGCTAAAATTCTTTTATTGTTTTTTTTGTTATAACAATATTTATTTCTAAATTTACAAATTTTTTTTAAATAAGAATCTAACATTAAATAATTAATAGAAAGTGACTCATCTATATCTACAAAATGTGGACTTGAATTACTCATTAAAACTGCATTTGCAGCTGCAACATAATTAAATGAGGGTATTAAGATTTCAGTATCTTTATTTGCACCTAAAGTTATTAAAGATAAATGTAAAGCTGATGTTCCAGAATTAACTAAGCATATATATTTTGAGTTGGTAATTTTTTTTAGATACTTAATAAACTGTGATGTTTCACTGCTAGCTAATGATATATAATTCTTTTCTATTGTATTGCCAATTTTTTTAATTGACATTTTAGGAATATAAGGTTCATGCAAATAATGATAACTTTTTTTCGTATTACGGTCTAAAAAAAATTTTAATTTATTTACAAACTCTGATGTTAATTTACTTTTCATTTTGATATAACTAAATGGACCTCAGAACAAATCTTTTTTTTATCTAAAATATTCTGAAAATCATCTATACTACTTTGATAATATTTATAAAAAAGTTTATTAAAAATTTCTTTATTATTAATTTTAAAACTTAATTTTAAAGATCTTGAAAGATCATTAAAATCTACACCAAACCACCATTCTCCTAAAATTTTAAGCTTAAATTTTGATAAAATATACTTTAATGACTCTCTTGTATATAAATGCGTATGTGGTCCAAATAAATTTCTTGGAGATACATTATCAAAGGCATTTTCAACAAAAGAACTAAAGCTAAATAAAGGCACACAAATATATAAATAACGGGATTTAGATTTTTTAAAATTTTCAAAAACTATGTTTGGTTTTTGAAGATGCTCCAAAACTGAAATCAAAGATATGCATTTACTATTTGACATCTTAATTTCATTGAATGACTGATCAATAGACCTATGATAAATTTTGCTTTTATTTAAAATTTTATTTCCAAATTTTACCATCCTACTGTTAGACTCTATACCGTAGCCATAGATTTTATATGCCTCACAAGCTTTTAAAAAAATTCCTGTACCACAGCCAAAATCTAAAATATCAAATTTTGACTTTATTACTTTTTTTAAAAAATTTACTTTCGGTTTATAAATCATATTCATTTTTTTTTTATAATCCAAAAAGTATGAACCACCATATTCTGTTTTATTAATTTCATATAATTTTTTAATAAAAAAATCTGTGTCCTCATAACCACCGTTTATATGAGAACAATTGCTACAAAAAAAATAAGGGATTTTAAAAGAAAAAAAAACAATTTTTTTTAATCTACTATTACAGTTCTTGCAAAATTTTCTTTTTTTCTGTTTTATATAAATAGCATTAATTTTTTTAACATCATCAAAAAGTTTTTTATTTTCAACCTCCATATATTTTTTTAATTCTAAAATATCTTTTACAGATTTTGAATATTCTATAATTTTATTCATTGAAATTTTAAAATTTTAGTTATTGATAAAAATTTTTTATAAATAAGTATCAAAATTAGTTTTATAATTTCTAAAACTTTTAAATTATTTTTTTTGTCCATAAAAATTTTAATTGCTTCAATAATATTTTTAAATTCATCATTATATTTTTTTTTATTAAATTTTTTATGAGTTATAATTTTTTTTAAAGTTTTTTTTAAATCTTTTAATTCTATTGTACATCCATAATAATGAAGACAATTTGAATTTAACGTGCTCATAATTTTTAAAAAGTTATTATTTTTTGTTGTTAAGCTATAATGATTTCTCAAAAAAAATAAAAACTTTTTTCCAAAATTAAATTTTTTTTTAGCTATTTTTGCAGAATACAAATTTTGGGGCAAACTTACTACTTTTTTAAAATTTAAAGCCTTATAAGCGTAAATATGAAATCTATTAACATAAATAATAGGTTTCTTAAACTTTTCGATTTCATGAAAAAATGTTGAGTCTATTGAGACAACTGCATGACTTAAAGAAATTAAGTCGTAAAAATCTTTATCATCAAATTGTTGTGCATTGCTAAAAAGTTCATTTCTAGAGTTAGTGTTTTTAGGGTAAATAGACTTTCTGCCGAAAGTCTCGGTAGGATGTAATTTAATAATCAAATTATAATTTTCAGAAATTTCATTACATATTTTTTTATATAAAGTTTTGTAGTAGTCATTATGACTACTAGGTGCTGAAGGACAAAAAATAAAAGTTTTTTTTTTTGGGTCCAAATTATATTTTGTAAAAAAATTTTTTTTTTCATTTTTTTTAATTTTATAATAATATTGTACAGACCCAGTAGATTTTACTTCATCATTGTGAGATACTTTATAAAACTTTTTATTATTGTACTTCCAGTTATAAAAATTCTTGTCATCCTTATTTAGCGCTAAATATAAAGATGGAGATATTTCTCCAAAACCATCCCATGACGCAGGATATTGCAAAACTATAACTGGTATATTCCTTAATCTACAATACGATATTAGTTTTTGATTATCTCTATATGAAGTAAGAATTACAATGTCGTTTTTTTTAAAAATTTTATATAAATAATTCCAATTATTTAGAAAAACATATTTTTTTATTTCTTTTGTAGAATTTTTAAAAAAAATTTTTCTTGGATATCCAGGAAATCCACATGATACATTGTTATCTGCTTTTTTAATTCTATTTAAATACATCTGGTTTGATTTAAGAACTAAAGTAAGATCGCATATTTTTGATAATTTATCTGCAAAAAACAATATTTTTTGTTCGTGACCCGGATAAAATGTTGCTGAAAATAAAACTACTTTCATATAATTTTAATTTTTTTAATTAAAAAGGTTTTCATTTATCTAAATTTTCAAAAAAATTATTATGTTTATATTAATAAAATTTTAGTTAAATTTTTTCACCTATAACTAACATATGAGATGAAATATAATTTTTTCGAACAAAATTTTGCAAACTATTTCTTGACTTTAAATTAAGATTTTTAACCCAGTTTATTCTATGATGATATTTTAAATCACATGGTTTATTATTGTAAGAATTATAAATTAGATCTAAATCAAGCTTACCTGGTGTTTGAATAGACAAAATTTTAAAGCCAACTTTTTTTAAAAGAATTTTAATAGAGGTTAAATTGAAATAATTGAGATGTTCATGATCAATTGTATTACTTTTTTCTTGCATTAAAGAAACATCGAAGCCTTCTCCATTTGGACAAGAAAAAAATATTTTTCCTTTGTTTCTTAAAACTTTTTTTACATCAGTTAAGAAATTGGTAGGCGAATATACATGTTCTAAAACTTCAAAAAAAGCTACACAGTCAATGTTAGTAAAATTTTTAACAGTATTTTGAAAACTTTCTTGCAAAACTGTAAAATTCATTTTTTTACAAATTTTTGCACACTCAGGATTAGGTTCTACTAATACTATATTTGAAAAAAAATTTTTTTTTTTTATTTCTAAAGCAAAACTCCCATCACCCGCACCTATTTCTAAATAAATTTCAAAATTTTCTTTTTTATTATTTTTTTTTATAATATTAATTAAATATTCCGCTCTGGGCTTGTGTATATATTTAATGCGTCTATCTCTAGATATTGGAAATATTTTTTTAGCCCAAAATTTATTATTTAAAGAATTCTTATAGAAATTATTTAAAATTTTTTCAGTAGGTCTTGGATTAATAAAATATGTTCTGCATAAATTACAAAATTCATATATAAAACCATTTTTTTCTAAAAAAAAATCTAATTTTTTATTTTCACATACGGGACAAGTTATTTTTACAAAAAAAGATTTTTTTTTTAATAATTTTTTAATATCTTTTTTTAAAAAAAACTCTTGTTTTTTAATTAAATTTTCAGGGCGTATTTCACTATTTTTCAATTTTATTTATAATTTAATTATTTTATGATGGGGTCATTTAAAATAAAATTACCTTTATCTTTTTTAATTTTGAATTTATTAAGATACTTTTTTATTTCTTTAATACCATAATTCAAATTATAATTAAATTTTAATTTTGTGAAATTTTGAATTTTTGAGAAATCAACCCTATAATTTCTTTTATCCATTTTTCTTTTTTGTATTATAATATTAGTATTTTTGAAATACTTACGCACTAATTTTGCAATATCAATTTTTCTATAATTATTTCTATTGGAACCTACATTAAAAATATTAAATTTATTTAATAATTTTTTTAGTGTTATATAATTTATAACTCTACAAAAATCCTTGACGTGACAATAAGGTCTCCAACTATAGGGATCGAAAATTAAAATTCTTTTAAATTTTTGTGCCTCGTAACAAAATTGATTTACTGTAAGATCAACTCTAAACCTTTCTGAGAGTCCAAAAGCTGTTGCAAATCTTAAAATGCATATATCAAATTCAAATTTATCTTTATTTTTGTATAAATAATTTTCTATCTTTACTTTTTGCTTTGCATACCTAGATAAAGGTCTCAAAGCAGAGGTTTCATTTAAAATCTTTCTGCTAAACCCATAATTAGAACAGGTAGAAATAAAAATGAATTTTTTTATATTATTATTACAATTTAAAATAAAATTTCTTGTTCCTATATAGTTAATTCTTTCGGATATTTTAGGATATTTTTTAGTTATTGGATCACCCACTAAACCGGCTAAAAAAATACAAGTATCGATTTTTGCTTTTAATTTTTTAAATAAATTTTTTTCACAAAAATCTTTTTTTATAAAAATTATTTTTTTATTTTTTAATAAATTTTTTTTTTGATAACGATATATTATATTATCCAAGCAATAAATTTTATTAATTTTTTTTTTATTATTAATTAATTTTTTTATTAATGAACTGCCAATATATCCTGAGCTACCTACCACTAAAATATTCTGCATTTTTTTCTTTTTTTAAATATAAATACTGTTTATAAACAATTATGATTATAAATACATTTATAAATTTTAAAAAAAAACTTTGGGACATAGCAAATATTTTATTTCCTATTCATCGTTCTCTAAATAGCCCAGGAAATTTGAAAACACTACTTTTTTTTAAAAAAATTAATCCAAAAATTAAAATAGTTAACTATAAATCTGGAAAAAAAATTGAGGATTGGCAAATTCCATACCAATGGACTGTTAATAA
>Ga0315903_10000980_pt1 | contig 43121 bp, 38 predicted proteins | sample LakEriMetagenome_7_FD_203524 | JGI IMG/M metagenome (GOLD analysis project Ga0315903, IMG submission 203524) | Freshwater fungal communities from buoy surface, Lake Erie, Ohio, United States - Buoy 2 MA119 | ecosystem: Environmental > Aquatic > Freshwater > Lake | place: USA: Lake Erie, Ohio... | reverse complement strand
GCAAGAAATGTAGCTACTCTGGTGGACAATGCCGCTTATAGTGATATTACAGGCTACTTAGGCGTTCCTCCTGCTTCCTACATTCTGGATGTAACACCAGGAAATGATAACTCTGTAATCGTTGCTTCATTCACGGCTGACCTTTCCACACTGGCAGGCGGATCTGCTGTGGTATTTGCTTCAGGATTCCTGAATCCTGCCGCGAACCAGAACGGTGAAGCTTTCGGACTCTTTGCAGCACTGGCTGACGGAACCGTAATTCCGCTTCCTGCTGCAAGTCAGGCTCGTCTTCAGGTGATTCACAATGCAGCTGATCCTGGCGCAGCATCAGTAGATGTTTATCTCAATGGTGCACTGGCACTCGATGACTTTGCCTTCAGAACTGCTACTCCATTCATTGATGTGCCTGCAGGAACACCGATCAATATCGGTATCGCTCCTCCAACCAGCACCAGCGTGAATGATACTCTTGTGAATTTCACTGTTACGCTTGATAACGGTAAAACTTATCTCGCGGTAGCCAACGGCGTTCTCACTCCCGGCTCATTTGCCGCAAATCCTGACGGACGTCCTACTGCATTCACACTGTTCCTGACTGATGGCATCCGCGAAAGCGCTCAAAATCCGGTGAACGTTGAATTTATTGCTATTCACGGATCAACTGATGCTCCTACTGTAGATATCCTCGCCAGAAATGTGGCAACTCTGGTAGATAATGCTGCTTACAGCGATATCACCGGTTACTTAGGCGTTCCTCCTGCCTCCTATATCCTCGATATTACTCCAGGAAATGATAACTCTGTAATCGTTGCTTCATTCACGGCTGACCTTTCAACACTGGCAGGTGGATCTGCAGTAGTTTTTGCTTCAGGTTTCCTGGATCCTGCCGCCAACCAGAATGGTGAAGCTTTCGGACTCTTTGCAGCATTGGCTGACGGAACCGTAATTCCGTTTCCTGCTGCAAGCCAGGCAAGACTTCAGGCTATTCACAATGCCGCTGATCCTGCTGCAGCAACAGTTGATGTTTATGTCAACGGTGCACTTGCCATTCCTTCATTTGCCTTCCGCTCAGCCACTCCTTTCCTGGATGTTCCTGCCGGTGTTACCATTAACCTGGGTATAGCTCCTGCAAACAGCAGCAGCGTTAATGATACTCTGGTGAATTTCCCGGTGGTACTTGAAAATGGTGAAACTTATGTAGCCATTGCGAACGGAGTTCTTGCTCCAGGTTCATTTGCCGCAAACCCTGACGGTCGCCCTACCGGCTTCACTCTTTGGTTGCAGGATGGTATCCGCGAAAGCGCAGTCAATGCAGGTGAAGTGGATTTCATTGCCGTACACGGTGCTACTGACGCTCCTACGGTTGATATTAAACTTACCAATGGTGCAATCCTTGTTGACAATGCTGCTTACAGCGACATCACAGGCTACCTGAATGTGCCTGCAGCTTCTTACAGTCTGGATGTCACTCCAGGTAACGATAATTCAAACGTTGTGGCCAGTTACCAAGCTGACCTGACTACTTTGGCAGGTGGTGCTGCAGTCATCTTTGCTTCAGGTTTTCTCAATCCTGCAGCTAATCAGAATGGCGAAGCTTTCGGACTGTGGGTTACACTTCCTGACGGAACCACATTCCCGCTGCCTGTTACAACATCACTGAACGAAACTGAGGAAACAATCATCACTTCAGTATTCCCAAACCCAGTTATCGCTGGTACTGCCATCAACATCAGCAGCAACGTTTCAGGTGAATCAATTGTAGAAATTCTGAATATTTCAGGACAGGTGATCAGCTCAGGAATTCTGACCGGTGAAAAATCTTTCATGTCGGTAGAAACAAAAGATATGGCCAAAGGTGTTTATATCGTAAGAACCATTAACGGAAACGAAGTAAAAACCAATCGCCTGATCGTACAGTAATAGTTTTCAGTGTTAAGTGTTGTCGAAAAACCGGGACCGTAATCCCGGTTTTTTTTATGCCAGTAAAATTTCGATTTTCATGGCAGGCGAAAGAGTTTTGTGGACGGGACACTTGCCTGCAATGAATAACATTCTTTGACGCTGTTCATCATCAAGTGGCCCGCTGATCGTGAGTTTCATCCTGACCTCTGTAAGCTGTACTCCATTGACCATATTCCTGACCATTTCAGCTTCTGCTTCTACACCATCAAGAATCCAGCCTTTGGTGTTGGCATACATCTTCAAGGTAATACAGGTGCATGAAGCCAGAGAGGCCAGTAGCAAATCATGACATTTTGGACCCTTACCTGAGCCACCTTCCGCAACCGTTTCATCAGTATAAAACTCATGTTCGCCTGCAATTATGGTGGTGGTGTAAGGAACTTTTCCTATTGCTGCTTTTACTTTGTTTACTTTATCTGCTGACATAACCAATCAATTTAATTTCAAAAATACACATTCCATCGCAGCCGGCTTAAAACCTAATGATGTTAGCTTTGTTACCTTTATCACCATTAAATCGATACCTATGACCGGACTTAAAAATCTGTTATTGTTACTGCCACTTTTCATCACAGGTTCACTGTTGGCCCAAAACGCCGTCAAAGGAAAGATCACTGATTCCAAAACGCTGGAACCAGTTCCGTTTGCCAATATCATTGTTGATGGAACAAATACGGGAACCACATCAGACATTAATGGTGTATTCGAAATCAAAGACTTACCATACGGTTATATCAAGCTTGCTGTATCGTGTATTGGTTATTCCGGTAAACTCACCGAAGACATTTACGTTACCCGCGAACGAACAAATTTTATTGAAATACGTCTTGAACCGACCACTCTTAATTTGAAGGAGGTGGAAGTCAGAGGCTCGCAGTTTGTCAAAAAGGAAGAGAGTCCGGTTTCACTACAAACTATCGGAATCAGGGAAATAGAAAGAAGTCCGGGCGGTAACCGCGATATCTCCAAAGTAATTCAGTCGCTTCCCGGTGTAGCCAGTACACCCAGCTTCCGAAACGATATTATCATCAGAGGCGGTGCACCGGCAGAGAATAAATTTTACCTTGACGGGATAGAAATCCCGGTCATTAACCATTTTCAGACACAGGGTTCTTCAGGAGGACCTGTAGGAATTATTAATGTTAATTTCATCAGGGAGATCGACTTCTATTCAGGCGCTTTCCCGGCCTCGAGGGGAGATGCACTGAGTTCGGTCATGGAATTCAAGCAAATTGAAGGCAACAGGGAAAAGCACGGCCGCAGATTTACACTGGGATCATCTGAAGCCGGTCTGACAGCAGACGGTCCGCTGGGACCCAAAACAACTTATATGATGAGTGTTAGAAGGTCTTATCTGCAGTTTCTGTTTCAGGTTTTCAAATTGCCGTTTCTTCCAACCTTTAATGATGCACAATTCAAAATCAGACATCGGTTTGACGAAAAAAATGACCTGACCATCATTGGTATTGGAGGATATGATCAATTCAAACTGAACATGGAGGTGAACGAAGGCATAACAGATGCAGAAACCCTGGAGCGCAACAATTATATTTTGGGCAATATTCCCACCAATGAACAATGGAATTATACAACAGGTGCCAATTACAAACACTTCGGAACCAAATTGACGTCAACGGTAGTCATCAGCAGGAATGAACTGAACAACAGTTCCACCAAGTTTATCAATAATGATGAAAGCCAGCCGCTTTTCCAGCTATTGGACTATAACTCCAGGGAAACCGAAAATAAACTGCGGTATGAAGGGCTTGTCAGCGGCAAAAATAACACACGATTCACCTTCGGTACTTCTCTTGAAAACGGAATTTATACCCTGAACGGCTTCAATAACAGAACCACCGCAACAGGTGCACAGCGGGTAAACTTCACCTCCGATCTATCAGTGATCAAATACGGGGTATTCGCGTCTGCATCAAAACCATTTTTCAAAAACCGACTCAGTCTTTCGGCGGGATTCAGAGCTGACGGAAACGATTACTCTGAACAAATGAACAATCCGCTGACCCAATTCTCTCCGCGCCTGTCAGCTTCGCTTTCCCTCAATGAAAAATGGAGTATCAACGCTAATACCGGACGGTACTATCAACTGCCTGCATATACCATTCTGGGTTACGGGATACCAAATGAACCACTCATCAACAAAGGGAATAAAATCAAATACATCAATTCAGACCATTTGGTTGCAGGTGTACAGTTCAACCCCGATCTGTCTTCTAAAATTACGCTGGAAAGTTTTTACAAAAAATACAGAAATTACCCTTACTCCGTCAATGACTCCATCAGCATCGCCAATCTTGGATCCGATTTCGGCGTTATCGGAAATGAAGAGATCACCTCTACTTCGGAAGGAAGAGCTTACGGAGTAGAACTATTGCTTCAGAGGAGATCGGCAGAAGGACTTTATGGCATTGCAGCAGTAACACTGGTCAGAAGTGAGTTTACCGGATTCACGGATGAATACATTCCATCTGCGTGGGACAACAAACTGCTTGTCACTTTAACCGGAGGAAAAAAACTGGGCAAAAACTGGGAAGCAGGTTTAAGATGGAGATATGTGTCAGGCAGGCCATTCACGCCATATGACATCAATGCTTCAGCTCTTAAATCGAACTGGGATGTATCCGGACAAGGCATTTCTTATTTCAGCAAACTGAACTCAGAAAGACTGCCTGCCTTTCATCAGCTTGATCTGAGAATTGACAAATCCTGGTTTATGAAAAAGTGGACTGTGAATATCTACATCGATATTCAGAACCTTTACAACTTCAAGGCTCAAGAAAGAGATATCTTAAATGTCAGAAGAGATGCAAACGGTCAGCCGTTAACTGATCCGACCGACAGCAGCAAATATGAAATCTACTTTATCAAGGATGAAACCGGAACGGTACTGCCGACACTCGGTGTAATCATTGATTTCTGAGCATAAAAAAACGGCTGCAATTAAATTTGCAGCCGTTTTCATATCAATTCCGTTAATTTTAGTTCTTCACGAATTTGGTTTCAATGTTCCTGTTGTTCATATAAAGGACAACATTGTATAACCCGGAAGAAAGATCAGCAACATCAATTGCCATTTTTTGTGCGCCGGCAATCTGCAATCCTCTGGTGACAGACTTTACCTTGCTGCCTTTGGAATCGAAAATATCAGCATATACCTGAGTTGATTTATCCAGGTGATAAGACAATTCAATCTTGTCAGTTGCAGGGTTGGGATACACCTGAAGTGTCAGCTTATCATCAATATCATTCAGAGAAGTCAGTGTTCCGGTGATCAGAATGTCATCGAGAGAAATCAGGTTATCATCATCTGCATCGTGAAGGAATGCGATATAGATCGTTTGTCCGGCATACTGAGCAAGGCTGACACTGAAAGGACGTTGCTCACCGATCAAACGACTTGAATCGGCAGAAGCATCAAACTGAATGTAGGTACCATCCTGACCATGTACAAACCCGGGTGAAAAGGTATAACCGCTGAAGTTGGATCCTGATCCTGTCAAATATTGACCGGCCTGAAAAGCCACATTGGTAAAGCTGCTTTCTATATTGTCAGTTGTAGAGATCAGAACAGAATAACCATCAACATACAGAGGCGTTTGGCGTGGTGCAGATTTCCAGGAAAGCTGAGCACTGGCATCAACGATCTGAATCGGAGGTGTCATCAGCCAGTTGCGGTTGCCAGGAAGGAAACCTGTTAACCAGGATGAACTGAAAAGACATCCGTCCAATGAGTCCACATCAGCAAATCCTGCCTCGCTCCAGAACCATTCCTGCGGACGACCATTGGCATCTGAAAGTGCATCAGCGTCAAAATTAACCCAGGTAAGATCGTTACCGCTGTTAAAGGGGACATAAGTGGCAGTAGGGTCAACATCAAAATTTTCGTACAATAAAGTGTCGTTTTGTGCCTGAGCGCCAAACACCACCATTGTACCCAATAGAATACTGAGTAGTTGTTTCTTCATAATACTGGTTTTTAGTGAGTTAAACATCATTTTAAGCAAAATTAATAAAATCAAATTGAAAAAAGTGCCGGTTTGCCAATTAAAGTACAAGCGCTAAATAACGTTTTAAACTGTAGTAATAAGAGCCTGTTGAAAGTATTGAATCCGGTACGTTTACACTCAGAGAATAGTAGGATGTCTCAAAAGCATTATATAAGTTGATGTTTGAAATGTAAAATATAACAATTGTTTGAGTGATCAGTGGTATCTAACCGGTTTACATTTACCCAACCAAAACCGCGATGAGATGAACTACTCATTGTCAATCATGCTTCTTAATGAAGAATTACTGTTATAAAATATCGTTGAAACGGATATTTATTGAAACGGAAAATCACCCATTTCGCATCCTGTTCATATAAAAATATAAATCCAGAGGATCAAAACACAATATTGATGAACCCTTCTTCAAAAGGCATTAAAATGGTAATGATGCAGTATTGAGTTAAAGTCAGAAAAATATAAGCAATTTACCTAATCCATATTGATGCAGGAAATTCAGGAACAAGAACACTAAAATGGTATGGATTAATGAAGCAGACAGATACCACAGGTTTCTGACGTTCGGGACCATCAGAATGCAGAAAGAACGGAAAGATAATCTCTTATGTAGGAATTCAGTTGCTTGCGTTTGTACTGCATGATATACCTGGGATGCTCAAGGTTAACAACACTCCCGAACAGTTTCATTTCAGCATTGAAACTTTCAAGGAAAAGAGCGTTTTTCTTACCCAGGGATATTACCACCTCCGGCCTGACAGACATTGAGGCATGGAACAGAAGCGATTTCCGGATAAACGGATTCACCGATTTAAGCAATTGTGGTGAATCATAATAATTATAATTGACACTGCCTTTTAAAAATCCTAACGGACAAACTGAACTGATCAGAAACCTGTCATAAAACTTCCGGGGCCCTCCGTAAGCTTCAATCAAATGATAGATAAAATCACTGGAAAGTTCCTTCTTTTGAATAAATGAATTGGGCATACCACAATGCCGGTCAAGAGCAGTCGGATCGGTGAATGGTATTCCGGTGATTCCGGCACCAAACCTGCCGGGATTGATTCCTAAAATGAGTATGCGCTTTCTTTTGCCGGAATAGAACTTTTCCGTAAAAGTTTTCACCTGCTGCCTGACCTCACGGTCAAGGTACGGATTGATGCATGAAATACCAACAGGCAGTTTTAATTCTGATTTCAAACTGCAAAGAAATTCTCCGAAAAGTTTTCCGGTAGCTGCCAACTTCTACTTCAGCTTTACAGACAAGGCCGGAATCACCAGTGTATCGCCCTGCTGGTTGATACAGTTCACGTCTTTGAGAACGATGGCATCACCGGGCTTTCCGTTTGCAATCGCTTCGCGCGCACGTAACGGAAAACCACCCTGGCCGATTCCGAACTCACGATTCTGAAGTGGTTTCATCGTGAAAAAATTAACCTGAAAAGTTTCCATGGCATACACCTTGCCGTCGTCGCATTGAATGGTTGGTGGTGTCAACTCAATCCACTTCAATGCCACTTCAAGATTTACATCCTTTACCACGGCACCGTCCATAAAAACCTGACAACCTGTCGGTCCTTTTTTCGTCTGCGCGAAAGTCATCTCTGCAGACGTGAAAAAGACCGCGACAAACAGCATGATTCGAGTAATATTTTTCATAATGATTTAGATTTTTAAATAAATTCTATTGCTCTATTAAAAAGGAAGCATGGCGTTGCGCCTCTACTGATAGAAGACGCAAGGCGTTGCACCCCTACTGACTTTTAATTATTTCTTTCCAAACTTCGGAAGAATATCCTTCACTGCTTCCTTGTGAATGGTAAATGACATCATTTTCAGTTTAACATAGTCCTCGTGGTAAAAATAAAAACCTTTACCCATGGGATTGTTGTGCGCGCCGCTTCCGGAATCTTTGATCAGGAACCAGGTGCCGTTTGGTTTATCAACCCACCCTACCAGATGCACGGCATGATCATCAGTTGTACTGCCGTTGGTGAATCTCATCTGGCGAGAATAATCATCGATATAGGCAGAAGGAATATCGTATGTTGGCACAACCGCCAATCCGGCAGCTCCATAAATTCCAGATTCAGAAACATCTCCTCCTATGGCAATACTGTATCCGTTTTTGACCGAAGATTTAACAATGCTGGTGAAAACATCCAGGGGAACATTGTAATACACGTCCGAATTCCACCAATTGTCGGGAACATCATACTCGGCTTGTTGCCAAAAAGGTTTTTCCATCAGCGACATGAAGTCGACATAATCATCGGGATTCAGTTTCAGCACATTGGTCATGTACTGTAACGGCGTCATTTTTTTACCGCCATACATCACCTGATCCGGAACCTTACCCATATAATGATCCAAAATAGACCGGATGGTGGATTCTACGGCAGCTTCATTCCAGGAAGCAGTCTCTTTCACCTGACGAAGATATTTTTTCATCTCCTCAAACATTACAGAATGGTCCAGAAACTTTTGTCCGATTCTGTAACCGGTATAAGCATCATAGGGAACGATGCCGTACATTTTCATCATTCTGGCGACGGCATTTGTCTCTGAGCCCTCATCAAAAAGAGAAGTTCCTCTGGTACGCACAAATTCACGTGCCTTATGGATGGTTTCAAAATAAACAATGTATTGTTCTGAAAGTCTGACCTCCAGACCCGAAAGCCTTTTCACTTCAGACTCATAAAAAGAAGTGGTGGAGAAACTCCAGCAGGTGTTGGTCATTCCCTGCGACACAGGGGCTCCGGACCAGATGGTTTTAAATTCATCAACCGATTTGGGATGATCGATTGTTGTGAAATCCATTTTATACGAAGGTGGTTTTACCGAGGGCTTACCGGCATTAAAAATCTCAATACTTTTCTCGATTTCCTGATAAAATTTATTCTCGGCAGGGATAAACTGTCCGCGATCTCGTCTGTCCTGGGCAACTGTATTTCCGGCTATAAAAGTCATCACCAGTACGGTGATCCATTTTCTCATCATCATTCGTTATCAGATTATTATAAAGCATCAAATATAGAAATTTTGACCCTTTAAAAAGTAAAGGAACTGACTATCTGATCACAGAGAATTTCCTGAAAATCGTGCCCCCGCGGGAGTCCGTAAAACGAATGAAATAGATTCCGTCTGAATAGGTTGCCAGGTCCATCTCCTGAATTCCCGATCCGTTGAAAGTATGCCTTTCCTTCAGCCTGCCGGAATGATCGTACACAATAAAATCTCCCAGCAAGAGTTCTCCGGGCGCTGTCTCAATGAAAATACTGTTTTTAGCAGGATTGGGAAAAACCAAGACTGATAGTTCTTCAGAAAGAAGTCCATTCATACCTGAAACAGACTCCGTGATTCCAAACAGGTTTCTGGCAAACTGATTGGTAGCATTATCGCGATTTCTGAATCCGACGCGTGTTCTTGCAGTATCAATGGAATTATCTGTATAGATATAAAAATAAAAGTGCTGAGTCATGCCCGCCGGAATCAGGATGGTGGCGGTATCAGTGGTGGTCGGATAACATACATCCGCGCAAAGCGACGAGGCCCATCCACCCGGCAGGTTGTTTTGTAAACGGTAAATATCCACCACCACATCCGAGTTGCTGTTATTGATGAGATCACCCGAAAAAGTAATAGTAGATCCGGGTGCACCTTGAATGGTATCATTGGACAACAAAACAAAATTAAAGCTACCGGTAGATCCCTGGTTGTTGCAGTTCACCGGATTACCAAGCAAACTGTCGATATCACAAATGATATTTTCAGGAAACTTATCATACCATCCGTGCTTGGCGAAAACCACTCCAGTCGTATCAATCAAATAGGCGTTATTGGGTGCCGGACCGTAATGCGACCACCAGTTGTTACAGGGGCCGTCTATATAAACCGGGGCCTGAATGACCATAGAAGACAATAAATCCTGAACAACATCTTTTCGCTCGCCGTAAGTGCGAGGCTGACGGTATAAAATTCCCTGGTTGATATTGGCTGCTCCCGTATTGACATAGCCAAAATAAACACTGGTATCTAAATCCGGATGAGCTTCCAGCGTGTAAACAATAAAAACCTCGAGCTGATTCCCATAGGTACTCACCACATTATTGATGCTTGCCACCTTGTTTCTGAAAACCGGACAGGTGTAACTTCCGGCAATCATCAGAACCGGCTTTCCGGTGGAAAGCTTTCCCGAAAGGGTAATCGAATCTCCTGAAAGATCATACAGTTTGAAATCTGAAGCAGTATCTCCTTCCTGAATGCCGTTGGTATTGAAGTTACCGGTCACCAAGGGGATGTAGCAAACTGAATCGTTGTCAGAAGGCAGTGTATTCAATCCGATTGACGGAAGGAGGTTTGTCTGAGCTGAAAGTTCTACGAAAACACCGAAAAAAAGGCAGGTAAGGAGAATCAGTTGTTTCATGATTTCTGATTTGAGGACTTCGACCATCTGGATGAGAAGAAGTTTATTTTAACGAGGAGCCTTTCTGAGCCATCCAGGGTTGGATCTAAAAAGTTAACCGGCCGGCCACCACTGCAGGATCCTGCTCCACGAGGCTTCTGACTTTGGCCGTATCTGAAGTATTGAATACCAGAATACCTCTCCTGAAACCATCATCCAGAAACGGTCCGGCCAGATCCAGCCCGTGCTTTTCGGCCATCATACCGATGTGTGCCATATCTCCTGCCTGAATTTGTTTAACTTCTTCTGACTCATGTGCGCGGTTTAAACTCTTGGTGAGCATAACGAAGGTGTAGGTTTTCATTTCGGGTTTGGTTTCACTATGGGCGTTTGCAGCTGCAGAAAACAAAACCAAAAGGCCAATCAGAGTCAGGAAGGCATTATTTTTCAGGGTTTTAGAATCTGATAACAAATATACAAAAGGCAAAAAAAAAACCGGACCATCGGTCCGGTTTAGAATTTGATTGGTGGTTTATCTTGGATCGTAGATCACATTGTTACCATCATGCTTTCCTGAATACACCCTGAGGCGCTCTTTTCTTTCAGGCTGAGCAGAGAACCCGCCGTCACCCTGTGCAGCACTGGCTGTTCCGGGATCTGTACCCTCAATTGTCACTTTTTCATTGTATGATTCCGTCGGCTCCGAAGATGATTCATCATATGAACTCATCGGTGGAGGAGGATCATCATTTCCCTGAGCGAATGCTCCTTGCGTGCATAATCCCAAGGCAGCGAATGCAAATAATGCAATCAATTTTTTGGTTTTCATTATGGTGATTTGAGATTTAGAAGATCAAAGATAATGATACCCCCCCACCCTGTCAAGGTGACATTTCTCACAAACATGAGACAAAAACCATGATTTGGTAACGGTTTTTTGATGTTCAGGATACATGAAACTGTTTTTCAAATCATGCAAAAAACGACGACTTTGAGAGAGAAACAGCAATTCAAATGAATAGCAGCAAACTTCTGAAACGCCTGCATTAAAACCTGAAAGAAAACATGAACAAATTTTTTAAAATTATTAGAAAAGTACAAAACAAATATGCAAATATCCTATTTCCATAAAGGCGACCTCAAAAACATCGCTAATTATTGTAAATCAATTATTTAAACGAAAAAGAAGCCGAATTTCATATTTTAAATCCAACCGTTCACCCAATAATAAAATATAGCCACCCACTCCCTGAGGCAGGTTATTTCCAGTTTCAGGTAGTTCCAGAAATTGTACCTGAGATCAAGATTCCCGGAAACATCAGGTGTATAAACCTTGCCGCCAATTGATTGGTGCTGGTAAGTAAGATCAACAAACATGGCGTTTTCAAATGCCGCCGTACCACCCACTTTTTCAAACCCTGCTCGTCGGAACACCCGAATGGTCCGATACATATTTTCAGGCGATGTAACCACCACGGTTTTCTCAGTCTTTACTGTATCACTGAGTTGAGAAAGTCGCAACGCCTGCTCTCTGGTGTTGGTGCCTTCCATCATCAGCGAAATCCGTGTTGAATCAATACCAAAGGCGATGAGATAATCCGACATGGAGCCGGCCACCGATGCATCATGAGGATGAGCAATAATGATTGAAGAACCCGGATGCAGCTGAGCCAGGTGGGCGGTGTAATACAATCTGATGAGGTTGGATTCGGATGGCATTCCGCTTCCGCCCAGCATCACAATCTGATCCGGAGCAAAACGGTAATGGCTGCCGGTTTCACCCAGCCACCGGTGCATATCGAACGGCACTCTGGTAAATGCCAGTATTGCCATAACCAAAGCAATTGCGCCTGAAAACAGGAGCGTTACTCTGATCAGGCTTCCGGCAACAGCCACAATACGATTAGTGAACAATTTCATAGCAAAATTCAACCCGTGCAATGTTACAAAATAAGGTTCTGATTGTTAAGAGAACATTCCGTCGTGTTTTGCAGCGGTTCGTTACATTTGTCGTGTTCACTTACTTTTATTGAGTTTCTGTTTATGAAAATCAGTCGTTTGATTCCAGTCCTGGTATTAGTTTTTCTAACCCTGCATCTTTTTCCTGCCAATGCCCAACCTCCGGATAATAACGATGGAGGCAGTATTTTACATCGGTTGCAGAAGCTGAATACGCTTGGTTCCGTTCTCTATGTTGCAGCTCACCCCGATGATGAGAACACCAGGTTGCTGGGCTATCTGGCCAATGAAAGGAAATACCGGACCGTTTATATCTCTCTGACAAGGGGTGATGGCGGCCAAAATCTCATCGGCAAAGAACAGGGAGAGGAGCTTGGAATGATCCGAACCCGCGAACTGCTGGAAGCACGAAAGGTTGATGGCGCCGAGCAGGCTTTTGCCCGATGCAATGACTTTGGCTACTCTAAAGGACCTGAAGAAACCTTTTCAATCTGGAACAAAGAAGAGGCGCTGGCCGATATGGTATGGGCCATACGTAAATTCAGACCGGATGTCATCATCAATCGCTTTCCAACAACCGGAGAAGGAGGTCATGGCCACCATACCGCTTCCGCTATCCTTGCGGTGGAGGCTTTTAGGGCAGCCGCCGATCCGAACAGATTTCCGGAGCAACTGAAGCATGTTACGATCTGGCAGGCCCGGAGAATTTTCCACAATAGTTTCAATCCGCGTAATCAGCCGGCGGTGAATTTTGAAGGACAGATTCAACTGGATGTTGGCGGCTACAATCCCCTGCTGGGCCGCTCCTACGGAGAAATCGCAGCAGAAAGCCGAAGCATGCACAAGAGTCAGGGCTTTGGTGTGGCTCGATCGAGAGGAACACAAATTGAATACTTCAAGCGTCTCGATGGCGACACATCCGTAACAGAGATCTTTCAGAATATCAATACCACGTGGAGCCGAATTCAGGGTGGTGATAAGGTGAGTCAACAGATTAAAAGTGCCATTAACGGATTCAACATCATCCAGCCTGAAAAATCACTTCCTCAACTTTTCAAAATCCTTGCCCTTATAAAGAAAACAGAGGATGCTTACTGGCGGGAAGTCAAGGAAAAGGAAGTGCTGGACCTCATCAGATCGTGTGCCGGATTGTGGCTCGAAGCCAACTCAAAGAATTTTTACGCGGTAAGAGGGGAGCCGGTTGATTTGACGCTGTCGGTGATTTCCCGTCTGGCGGAAGGCATAGAACTGAAAGGGATTCGGGTGCATGAAGCTGATTCGGCCACATCAGTCGCACTTGAAAAAAACAAACTCACCACCATCAGGTCGGCTATGCTCATACCGGAAACGGCACCGCTGTCAACTCCATACTGGCTTGAACAACCTCACCGTGACGGTATGTTTACCGTGAGCAATGTGACCATGACAGATCTGCCGTGGAATGACGCTCCGGTCAAAGTGATATTCACACTTGGATTTGAAGGACAAACCATCAACTATGAAGTGCCGGTAAATTACAAATGGACGGATCCTGTGAGGGGTGAAGTATATCGTCCGTTTGAAATTCTTCCGGCCGTTTCACTCACTCCATCCGATGAGGTGATGCTTTTTACCGACAGCAAACCCAAAACACTGACTTTACGGTTGAAAAACCTCGGAGAATACAATGCAGGAACATTGCTCGCGAAAGCACCTCCCGGGTGGACCATTTCTCCGTCGCAATTGAGAATGTCGCTCTCAGGAAAAGGCAAAGAAGAAACCATTACGTTCACCGTAACACCTCCCTCTCCTTCCGATATAAGCAAAGGGGCTGACGGTGAGATCTCTTTCTCGTTCGACCAAAACGGCAAACCTGAAGTCTATGAGGTCAGCAGGATCGAATATGAACACATCCCCTATCTCGTGTTGCTTAAAGAAAGTAAGGTCAAACTGGCTGCATTTGATCTCTCAGGAAAAGTTTCGAAAATCGGTTACATCGAAGGAGCCGGTGACGACGTGGCAAAATGTCTCAAGCAGGCGGGGTTTCAGGTGGAGATGCTGGATGAGAATAAAATCCTCAAGGAATCGCTTGCTCAATACGGTGCCATTATTACCGGAATCAGAGCTTACAACACCATAGAAAATATGGAAAGCTACTACCCCTACCTGATGAAATATATTGAAGAGGGCGGCAACCTGATTGTACAGTACAATACCTTCAACTTCATTTCTTCTCTTAAATCAGATATAGGACCTTATCCGTTTAAAATTACCAGGAACAGAGTCACAGATGAAAAATCCGCGGTCAGTTTTCTGGCCCCTGACCATGAAGTGCTGAACAGCCCCAATAAAATCACCCAGAATGATTTTAAAGACTGGGTGCAGGAAAGAGGTCTTTACTTCGCCGGAGACGCTGCACCGGAATATCAGAAAGTTCTTCTCTGGAATGATCCGGGAGAAGATCCGCTTGACGGAGGACTGATTATTGCTAAAAAGGGTAAAGGACATTTCGTTTACACCGGCATCTCTTTCTTCCGTCAGCTGCCTGCAGGAGTGGAAGGTGCCTACAGACTGATGGTGAATATGATTAATTTGGGGAAGCTGGAATAAAGAATAGTTCTTAGTTAATTTATAAATTATACATTATTCATTTCACATTTTACATTGAAGTCTTCTCCGCCGATATTTAAATCCTGGCCTGCCTGGTACCTTTTTGTCATAGGTGTTTTGGTTGCCCAGATGATTATTTACTACTTAATCACTGAAAAGTTCTCATGAGCATTATTGATTGGGCAGTATTGATTTCAACCCTGGTTCTGATAACCGTTTATGGGATCTGGAAAAGTCGCGGCAATAAAAACATTGAAGGGTATCTGCTGGGTAACCAAACCATGCCCTGGTATGTCATCGGATTTTCCATCATGGCTACCCAGGCGAGCGCTATTACCTTTTTATCGGCACCCGGACAGGCTTTCACCGATGGCATGCGTTTCCTGCAGTTTTACTTTGGCTTGCCTCTGGCCATGGTGGTACTGTGTGTAACAGCGGTTCCATTGTTTCACAGAATGAAAGTTTACACGGCCTATGAATATCTCGAAAACCGGTTCGATTTAAAAACAAGAAGTCTTGGTGCGCTGTTGTTCCTGATACAAAGAGGACTGGCTGCCGGACTCACCATCTACGCTCCGGCCATTATTCTGTCGTCACTGCTTGGCTGGAACATTTACCTGACCAATGTTTTCATAGGCGGCATCGTCATTATTTATACAGTTACCGGAGGCACAAAAGCGGTCAGTCATACCCAGCTTGGTCAGATGGCCATTATCCTTGGCGGGATTGGTTTGGCTGCGTATTTGCTTTTTCAAATGCTCCCGGAACATCTTACCCTCGCGGAGGTAGTAACCATTGCCGGTAAAACCGGGAAAATGAATCTGGTGGATACCTCCTTTGATCCGAACAACCGGTACAACATCTGGTCGGGACTGATTGGAGGTTTCTTTCTCGCGCTCGCCTACTTTGGCACCGATCAGTCGCAGGTGGGAAGGTACCTGAGCGGGAAGTCGATTACAGAAATCAGGCTGGGCTTACTTTTCAACGGACTGGTGAAAATCCCGATGCAGTTATTCATCCTTTTTATCGGCGCGTTGCTGTATGTTTTCTACATCTTCCAGCCTCAGCCGCTCTTCTTCAACAAAGTGGAGACCGATAAAATATCGAACGGAGCATACTATTCAGAATGGTTGGTACTGGAACAGAATTTTGATCATAACCGGGAACAGAAAAAAGCAGTTACGGTTGACATGATCGAAGCCATCCGGTCGGGCGACGAAGCACTGGCCGATCAGGCAGCCGGTGAACTGACCCGCATGAACAAGCTTTCGGATGAGATGAGGAAAGAAGCGAAAGCAATCGTCAAACAGAACGATCCGCTGGCTGACCCTAATGATACCAACTATATCTTTTTAAGATTTGTGGTCGATCATCTTCCTGTCGGTATCATCGGATTGCTGATTGCTGTCATCTTTGCAGCCTCCATGTCTTCCACCTCTTCCGAACTGAATGCACTGGCATCAACCACTATCGTTGACATTTACAAACGGAGCATTTACAAATCAGGTTCCGATCTACACTATCTCAGGTCATCCAAATGGGCAACCGTTATCTGGGGCATTTACGCCATCATGGTGGCGATGTTTGCCAATAAACTCGGTAGCCTGATTGAGGCAGTCAACATCCTGGGCTCGCTCTTTTACGGCACCATCCTGGGCATCTTCCTTGTCGGATTCTATTTCAGAAAAATCGGCGGAACGGCAGTATTCATCGGCGCACTCATCGCTCAGGCCATCGTTACAGGATGTTATTTCCTGACAGAGATTTCCTTCCTCTGGTACAACCTCATCGGATGTGCAATGGTAGTGCTATTCGCTCACCTGTTCAATAAAAAATCCCCGGAAGGAAATATCATCCAACCGGGGAGTTAACAGATAATGGTTGAGTGGAGAGTGGTTGAGTGGAGAGTGGTTGAGTGGAGAGTGGTTGAGTGGAGAGTGGTTGAGTGGAGAGTGGTTGAGTGGAGAGTGGTTGAGTGGAGAGTGGTTGGGTGGAGAGTGGTTGAGTGGAGAGTGGTTGAGTGGAGAGTGGTTGAGTGGAGAGTGGAGAGTGGTTGAGTGGAGAGTGGTTGAGTGGAATGTCATTACTATCCTACTATCCTACTATCCTACTATCCTACTATCCCACTATCCTACTATCCTACTATCCTACTATCCTACTATCCCACTATCCCACTATCCTACTATCCCACTATCCCACTATCCCACTTAACAACTTAACAACTATCCCACTTTACTTCTTCCCTTTAGTTCCTGCAGCCGGTTTCCAGTCTGCGATGGCTTTCTCAACGAGATCTTTGTACCAGAATCCTGCAGGGTTTTTATCTCCAATTTCCTTAGCTTTTAAAGCATATTTGTAAGCGTCTGCATTACGGTTCATGGCATTGTAAAGCTGGGCTTTGGTCCAGTTGTTGAACCACTCGTCTTTCAGACTAATTGAAATATCAACGTATTTCATGCCGGTTTCCAATTCTTTCTTGTTATCGAGGTGGTAACGGGCAGCTGCGTTGTAAGTTCTCCAGCTGCGTCCCAGTTCGCGGTCGATGTTTGAAAGCGCCTGAGCATCTGTTTCAAGATCCACCTGGAAAGACACACGTGTTTTCTCCCACTCAAGATCGATGGTTGCCTGTGTGTCGGTATAATTGCTGAAGATAAAAGTCATTCTTTCACGATGTTCGCAGGCTTTTGGAGCTACTGTGAAACGTAATTGATCTTCTTCCTTCTTATAAGAACCTTCAGATGCAGTGACGTCCTTATTCAGAATAACGGTAAATTCATTCTGAGCAGGAATGGTCAGTAAGGAATACTTGCCTTTTGGAACTTTATTTCCCTTGATGGTAACATCCTTGCTGAATTCGATGGTGGTAGCAGCGTTGGCTCCGGTTCTCCACACCTCTCCGTAAGGAACCAGTCCGCCGAAAATGGCACGGCCTCTGACAGCAGGACTAGCGTATTCAATTGTAATGTCGGTGAGCCCAACAGTGTGCTTTACACTGGCGTTAGGGCTTGGCTGCGGAAGTTGCAGCTGGGCTGTTGCCGAACCGGTGGTCATGCCCGCGATGACCAAAAGAGTGAGCATTTTTTTCTTCATAAGATAAATTTGATTTAAGGGTTTATAGATTGAACTGATTGATTTAACAGAAGCAGTGGTATTTTGTTCAAAGATAACTCTTTCGTAATTATTTGAAAATCATTATACTACAAATTATTTTAGCCTCAACCGAAACCTTTGACAGGATGATATGGTACAAGGAACTGTTTTTAGGGTTTATGATTTAGGTTAATTTCAAAAAATGGCGCCCCGTAAGGCGCCATTTTTTGTTAATGCTATTTTCTGATTTTGATCCTTTCTCACTGATTCCAATCCGACAAATCCTTCCCGGTCAATTTCGACAACTCATCATTGAGCGGACGAAAATAATCGACCAGCTTCTGCCGGGTGCCTGGTTCCATCGGTTTTTTCTGAATGGTTTCCCTGTTTGCCTTTCCGGCCTTCGCCATCAGCTTTGATCTGGTCCCTTTCGGGAGAAAAATACCTATCACACTTCTGAGTGTGCGATTTCGTTTCAGCATCCTGATAAACCCGGGATGTTTTGCTTTGGCCGCTTCGTTGAAACGGATGCTGAAATCGGGCTTGAAGGTTGAATCCACCCCGCAAAATTCAAAGCATTTTTTCAGCACCTCCTCAGGATTAGACTGCAGCTCATCCTGAAGGACGATCATGATATTCGCGGGAGGGAAAAGACTCTGGAGAAAACGAATCTGATCAGCGTAATGGCCTCTGCCGAGGTAATCGACCATACCGTAATCGATGGGATTTTTAAAACGTGCAGGTCCTGCGCCGAGGGCCTGTTCAAAATCATCCAGATCCTCAACACCCATCTGCTGTGCATAATGAAAAGCCGACCACGCTCTTTCGGCAGGATGACGAAGGACTGCAATCAGCTTCATGTCCGGATGGTGCTCATGGAGTCTTTCAGCAGCCTTTTTCCAGTACATCAAACCAACATTCTTCACTAAAATTTTCTGACCGGGATGATATTCAGGAAAGTTCTCCGAAAAGGCCTTATCATAACCTTGCTGAAACTCCTCATCACGTACAAAATAGGTGAACTCGAGTTTCGGATGAGTGGTAAAAGCCGGATGCATGGCCATGTACCGGTGCAATGAAGTGGAAGCTGCTTTTTGAGCGCCTACCACCGCAACCTCTATCTTTGGTTTGTTCATCTGAAACCGGATTATCCTTTTTTCAGCTGGTCCATGATTATGGATGCCGCTCTTGCGGAAGCACCCGGACCTCCCAGCTTTTTCTTCAAAGCTGAGTATTGTATCAACAGGTTTTCCCTTCGCTTCCCTCCTGCTATTACCTCACTGAGTTCCGCTCTGATCCGGGCAGTGTTTAAATCATCCTGTATCAGTTCAGTCACCACCTGTTCATCCATAATAAGATTGACCAGGGAGATATACTTGACCTTAATTAATTGCCGGGCTATGTGGTATGACAGTTTGTTACCCTTATAGCACACCACCTGAGGAACGTTGAATAACGCCGTCTCCAATGTCGCTGTTCCTGAGGTCACCAGGGCAGCCTCCGCGTTCTCGAGCAGGTCGTAAGTTTTGCCAAATACCAGTTTCACTTCTCTTCCGGCAGTGAAACGGTTATAAAATTCAGGTTCTACAGAAGGTGCTGCGGCCACCACAAAGCGATGGTTGGGAAAATCATCCGCCACTGAAAGCATCAAAGGCAACATAGTGGCAATTTCCTGTTTCCGGCTGCCGGGTAAAACCGCTATCAGTGGCTTATCGTCCAGCTGATGATCTTTCTTCCAGTTGGATGAAACATTCCTGGACGCAATGGCATCGAGTAAAGGGTGGCCGGTAAAATCAACACTGACACCAAATTTTGAATAGAAGTCTTTTTCAAAAGGAAGAATGCAAAGCATCCTGTCGACATCCCTCTTGATTTGATGTACCCTCGACTGTTTCCAGGCCCAGATTTGAGGAGAGATATAATATATGACCTTCAGTCCTTCTTTACGCGCAAAATCAGCAATCCTCAGATTGAAACCGGGGTAATCCACCAGGATCAATACATCAGGCCGATATTGCTGAATGTCCTTTTTACAGAAAGTGATATTCCTGAGGATGGTCCGAAGGTTAGCAATCACTTCCACGAAGCCCATAAATGCCAGTTCCCGGTAATGCTTCACCAGGTCCACTCCACGTGCTTTCATCAGATCGCCTCCCCATCCCCTTGCCGTAAAGGCAGGATCGAGTTCCTGAAGTGCTTTCACCAGATTGGAGGCGTGAAGATCGCCCGATGCTTCTCCGGCAATGATGTAGTATTTCATTTAACGGTACTTCAGTTCAGGTAATAAAAGAAATAACCCAGTCCGAAAACAAAAGTGACCATCAGTAAGCCACGGCCAATCCACTCCTTATCGGCTTTGATCATGAAATAACGAAAGGGGAACACGTTCATAAAAATGGCAATCACCTGGATGGTGCGCTCCTGAAATACCGGTGGCCGGTTGAAGAAATACTCAGAACCCCAACTATTCATAAAATGCAGAATGGCCCAGGTACCGGTCATAATCACCAGTCCGAGAATAATCCCGGTAAGCATTGAATCTTTTTTAAACATCCCATTTAATTTTATTGAGGTGCTGAAATGCATGGTGGGCCGTAAAATCAAAAGACACAGGCACTACCGACACATACCCGTTTTTCAAAGCCCATTCATCGGTATCATCACCTTTATCGTAATTTTTAAATACGCCGGTCAGCCAATAGTATGGCCGGTTTCTCGGATCTATTCTTTCGTCGAACTCCTCTTCCCACTTGGCCAAAGCCTGCCTGCTGATCTTGATGCCTTTAATTTTCTTGAGAGGAAGATCAGGGAGATTCACATTCAGAAGTGTGTTTGGAGGCATCCCGTTATTGAGAATATTTCTGGAGATGATCCTCGAATAGTGAATGCCGGCGGTAAAGTCGGCTTCCATACTGTAGTTGTTCAGTGAAAAACCGATGGACGGAATGCCCTCAATGGCACCTTCCATGGCTGCCGACATGGTACCGGAGTAAATGACATTGATGGATGAATTGGAGCCATGATTGATACCGGAAACACAAAGGTCCGGTTTGCGGTGGAGGACCTTGTTCACGGCAAGCTTGACGCAATCAACAGGTGTTCCCGAACACTGATAGCCCAGAAATTCACCGTGCACCTCCACTTTATCGAGGCGAAGCGGCTTTCCGATCGTGATGGCGTGTCCCATGCCCGATTGAGGACTGTCGGGGGCGACCACAACTACCTCTCCTAATTCTTTCATTGACTCCACCAGTGATCTGATACCGGGGGCTGTGATGCCGTCATCGTTGGTGACCAGAATCACCGGACGGGCGGCCTTCTTTTTGATGGTGACTTTTTTCTTTTTCAATGCCATGGAGCAAAAATAGGCTTTTCTGACGGTTGTGTCCTTCAAATAAAAAGAGCCACGACCGCAGGCCATGGCTCTTTCAACTGACATCTCTTTAACAACTAAACAATCTGAACCTCTCTTGGGGTTTTGGGTTTTGCCTCTTCTTTTTTAGGCAAATCAACCATCATAATACCGTTTTCATATTTTGCCATGATCTTTTCAGTATCCACAACCTCAGGCAAAGTAAAACTTCTCATGAAGGAATTGTAGGAGAACTCTTTTCTGGAGTACTTTCCACTTTTCTCTGATGTTTCCGACTTCTTTTCACCTGATACCGTCAGCACTTCGTTTTCAATACTGATTTTAAAGTCTTCCTTGTTCAGTCCTGGTGCAGCCATTTCAAGATGGTAACCGGTGTCGGTTTCGCGAATGTTTACCTGAGGAACATTTCCTTTCCGGATGTCGGAGTTCACTACATTTTCAAAGAAATCGTTGAAGAGATCATTGAAGTAAGGCATTCTGGTGCCGGCCATCACCGGTGATCCGTTTTTGAATTTTATCAGTGTCATGATAATTTGGGTTTTGAGTTTAACATTGATGAACACTCCACCTTACTCAAATCATGTTCCAATAGAAAAAACGGATGTGAATCTGCCTTTTTGTCGCAACTTAGTGAAAAAAGCGTGACAAATTTTCCGAAAAGGTTACCGCTGCTTTCTGGGAGGCACTTTGATCTCACCGCGTTCAATTGCCTGAACGATGGCTTCAATCAGGATATCTTCACCTTCCGGATCGTATTCCGACTTCAGGTTACTTCCGAAGATCCGGGCAACACCCTGCCAGAAAACTGCCTGAAAACTTCCCCTGAGCTCCTTGACCAACTCGTATGAGGTATTGCCGGTTTCACGGTCGATTAGTTTTAAAAGGATACGACCCTGAGTAAAAGTGAGGTTGCGAAGGTCTTTTTCAAAACTCGCCTTCAGCTCTTTTTCCTTTTCCTTGATAAACTTTTTCCTAGCCTTTTCTGACTTGATATTCAATGTACTATCATTGATTACTTTAAGTTGAAATGCAGCCAGCTTGGCATAAGGGTAAGCACGCAAAACGTCCCTCCTGAGCTTCAGGTATCTTTTCTGATTTTCGGCACTCAACGGGTTGGTGGAATAAATGTCCACGCCGGGGAGATTGACCATAGGAATGGTATCACCTTCGTAAGCGGTCCCCAGCGTGACAGTCCGGCCGTCAGGCAGCTGAGCCATAACGGAGGATGTCAGTAACGAGAAAAAGGCAATCAGAATGAAATCTCTCATGGATATCCCCTTGACGGGGAGATGTCAATAACTACGCCAAATCCCGAAACGGGTTCAGCTGAGTCTGTTTTTTTTCCAGGAAGAACGTTCGGAGGCTGGTGTCTCGTATGTTTCCGTGCTTTGTTTGGTCCCACCTTCCAATAATCTGGCGGCAATCAGGGCGGCCACCTGTGCCTCGGCATCACTGAATTTATTCAGGACATCGGGGGTGAAATACGACTTCACAAAGTGGGTATCGAACTTACCGGAAACAAAGGCAGGATGCTCCAATACAAAACGGCAAAAAGATAAAGTGGTAGCCACACCGGTGATTTTATAATCATCAATCGCCCTGATCATTCTGGCTATGGCCTCGTTCCGGTCTTTGCCATGTGTCACCAGCTTGGCAATCATCGGATCGTAAAAAATGGGAATATCCATTCCTTCTTCAAATCCGTCATCCACACGCACTCCGGGACCTTTTGGAGGAGCGTAAGTAATCAGCTTACCGATATCGGGTAAAAAGTTATTGGCGGGATCTTCGGCATATACCCTGATTTCAATGGAGTGACCATTGATGGAAAGGTCCTCCTGATTGAAGCTCAATGGTTCGCCCATGGCCACCCTGATCTGTTCTTTGACCAGATCTTTACCGGTGATCATTTCCGTTACCGGATGCTCTACCTGCAAGCGGGTGTTCATTTCAAGAAAATAGAAGTTCAGTTTATCATCGACCAAAAACTCCACTGTTCCTGCGCCGACGTAATTGCACGCTTTTGCCACCTGCACGGCACATTTTCCCATTTCCTGCCGGAGTTCAGGGGTCAGAACGCTGGACGGAGCTTCTTCCACGACTTTCTGGTGGCGCCTCTGAACGGAACATTCCCTTTCGAATAGGTGTACGATATTGCCGTGAGTATCGCCCATTACCTGAACTTCAATATGACGGGGAGAAGCAACATATCTTTCAATAAAAACTGAACCGTCGCCAAACGCCGAGGTAGCTTCGCTGACCGCCAGTTTCATCATTTCTTCGAATTGAGCTATATCCTCAACGATCCTCATCCCTTTTCCACCTCCGCCGGCAGAGGCTTTGATCAGAATAGGGAAACCGACTTCTTTGGCCACTGCCTTGGCTTTTTCAACATCAGTAATGGCGTAATCCGTTCCGGGAACCAGCGGGATATTGTATTTCTTCACCGCCTCTTTGGCTGCCAGTTTGCTGCCCATCACTTCCATCGACTCAGGTGAGGGTCCAACCAGGATCAGCTTTTCCTCTCTCACACGTCTCGCGAAAGCGGCATTCTCGGAAAGAAAACCATAACCGGGATGTATCGCCTGAGCGCCTGTGGCTTTAGCAGCTCCGATAATTTTATCGAAGTTGAGATAAGACTGAGAAGATGCGGCAGCTCCGATATGAACGGCCTCATCGGCAAACCTCACATAAGGCGCGTTGCGGTCGGCATCGGAATATACCGCCACCGTGGCAATTCCCATTTCACGGGCACTGCGCATCACCCGCAGGGCAATTTCACCTCGGTTGGCAATGAGCAGTTTGGTGATGGAATGCTTCTTCATAATGAGGGAATTTAGTCTTCGTATAAAAAGTCAGCGCGGGTTGTAAAAAGGAAACTTGGATGCTCCGGTTTTGATTCAGGAGCGGGTCAGCATGCCAATCATTTTATAAACCAGTTTTGCCAGGGTGTACTCTGACAGAATCTGACCTTCCTGAGGTGCTACCTCCACTACATCGAAACCTACCACCTGACGGTTGGCCGCTACCAGCTGAAGGAACCGGATGGTTTCATCCCAGTACAATCCATTGGGCTCAGCCGTGCCGACACAGGGAATTACAGCAGGATCGAATCCGTCTGCATCAACCGTGATGTATACTTTTTCACCGAGAGCACTGAGTGCCTGGTTCATCCAGTCGGGATTGCTTCTGACCTGATGTGCATAAAAGGTATGGATATTGGCTGATGATCTGATCAGTTCGGCCTCTTCTTTGCACTGGGCTCTGATACCGATCTGAACGATGTTCAGACCCAGCTCATTTACCCGTGCCATGACTGAGGCATGGGAATAGATATTATCATGATAAGCCTGGCGCAGGTCGGAGTGAGCGTCAATCTGAAGTACGGAAATGTCACCATACTTTTTCACATGAGATTTGACAAAGCCCAGGGTCACGGTATGCTCGGCACCGAGAGAAATCACAAACTTGCCGTCAGCAATCAGACGGTCGGTATGCTTTTCAATCTCTGCAATGGCATCAGCATCTACTTTTCCGGAAAAATCAATTGGCGGCAGGGTGGCAATACCTCCGGAACGGAAGGACTCGCGATCCTGCTCTTCATCATAAAACTCCACAAAATGCGAAGCCTCTACAATGGCTCCAGGTCCTTTAGCCGAACCTTGCAGATAGGATGAAGTATGTTCATAAGGCACCTGCTGAATGACAAAGCGGGCTTTATCGTACTCGTAAAGACTGGGATCATCAATCGCCAGAAAATTAGATTCGGGGCCGAGTGCTTTCATCCCTTACTTCTTTAAAACTTCGGCCACCAGATCAGCCGCTTCTTTAAGCTGAATGGCGGAAAATACTTTCAGGCCTGAGTCATCGATAATCTTCTTGGCTTCTTCAGCGTTGGTTCCCTGTAATCTGACAATGATCGGAACCGGAATTTCGCCGATGCTTTTGTAGGCGTCAACGACACCCTGAGCCACTCGGTCGCAGCGAACAATACCACCGAAAATATTCACCAGAATTGCTTTCACATTGGGATCTTTCAGAATGATACGGAAAGCCTGCTCCACCCTTGCGGCATTGGCAGTACCCCCAACATCCAGGAAGTTGGCTGGCTCACCGCCGGCCAACTTGATGATATCCATCGTAGCCATCGCCAAACCTGCTCCGTTCACCATGCAACCTACATTACCATCAAGTTTCACATAATTCAGGTTGTGCTCTCCGGCTTCCACTTCAGTTGGATCTTCTTCTGAAATATCACGCATGGCAGCATAATCCGGATGACGGTACAAAGCGTTTTCATCCAGATTCACCTTGGCATCAACAGCAATAATTTTATCGTCTGATGTCTTGAGAACAGGATTGATTTCAAACAAAGACGCATCAATGGCATCATAGGCCCTGTAGAGTGACGAAACGAATTTGGTCATCTCCTTAAAAGCGTTTCCTGATAATCCGAGATTGAAGGCGATTTTGCGGGCCTGGAATGGAAGCAGTCCGGTTTTGGGATCCACTTCTTCCTTAAAAATCAGATGCGGTGTTTTTTCTGCCACCTCTTCGATGTCCATTCCGCCTTCGGTAGAATACATGATGATATTCCTTCCGTTCTGACGATTGAGGAGAACACTCATGTAAAACTCAGCAGTTTTGGACGGACCGGGATAATACACATCCTGGGCCACCAGTACCTTGTGAACTTTTTTTCCCTGAGGACCGGTTTGAGGGGTCACCAGCTGCATTCCGATAATATTGGACGCTTTTTCGCGAACTTCATCTATGTTTTTGGCCAGCTTTACTCCACCGCCTTTGCCTCTTCCACCGGCGTGAATCTGGGCTTTCACCACCCACCATTCTGTTCCGGTTTGTTTGTTCAGTTCTTTGGCGGCATCAACAGCCTGCTCAGGAGTTTCGGCAACAATGCCTTCCTGAATGGCAACTCCGAAACTTTTTAAAATGGATTTGCCCTGGTATTCATGAATGTTCATAAGGATTGATTTTTAAAAGCGGCACAAAAGTAGGCAAAATTGGTCTTGTACCAAGCCCCGTTAAGGACGGGGTTTATAATACTTCATTGCTTCCGGAATAAACTTTCGCAAAGCCTCTATCCTGTTGTTGTCTGCCGGGTGAGTACTGAGAATTTCAGGTGGTTTTGATCCCGAATTAAGCTGGATCATTCGCTGCCAGACTTCAGGCGCTTTTCGCGGATCGTAGCCGGCCATAGCCATGAAAATCATGCCCAGTTCATCCGCCTCTGTTTCGTGCAAACGAGAAAATGGCAACAACACCCCAACCTGAGCACCAATGCCATAGGCAGTTCCAAAAAGCGCCCGGGTTTGTGCGGGCTTATTGGCCAGTGCTATGTCCAGAGCCAGACTACCCGTTTCGGCAATCAGCATCTGACTCATTCTCTCATTTCCATGCCTGGCTATCGCATGAGCAATTTCATGGCCCATCACGAACGCCAGTCCGGTCTCATCTTTGGTCACAGGCAGCAATCCTGAATAAACCACCACTTTACCACCCGGCATACACCAGGCATTGACTTCAGGGGAGTTGACCAGATTGAACTCCCATTTAAAGCCTTTTACCCTGTCGGATAATTTATTTTGTCTCAGATAGTTGATGACTGATGTGGCAATGCGGGAGCCCACCTGTTTCACCATGGCTGAATTGTTGTCTGCAGTCGGCAATGGTGGATGATTCTTCAAAAAATCGCCATAAGCGGTCAAGCTCATGGCAATCAACTCCTTTTCAGGAATCAGATTCACCTGCTTTCGGTCAGATAACGGGACTGTTGAACATGAAATAATTAATAAAAGAAAAATGACCTTGAGCAATGGAGCAGTTAGCTTATTCATACTAAATCCAATTGATTAGAACTACTTTATAAAAACACTTAAGTAACTGTATTACAAATATATAAAATAACAATATATTAAGAAAAACCTACAATTATTGGAGAATTAGTGTCAATTGTTGACATTTGGTCTGTTCTTAGTGTTTTAAAATGACCATCAGAACTTTAAAACGAGACGATTCTCTACATATTGCCAATTTATGGAGTATGGTTTTGGCAGCAGCTGTATCATGCTGCTATTTTGATAATTTCTCTGTACTCTATGCCGGATCTCAGGCCGGACATTTGTTACTCACTCCTGTTTTGCTTGCTGATTTTATTTTTGAATCATTATTTGAAACAGTCGCCAGCCAACATTTTGGTGCCATGTTTCTGATACTTTGGATCACCTATTTCGCGATTTTGGGAGTATTTTCCCACCACCTGGTGATCAAGGATCATCAACCTGCAGATCTGAAGAATTGGTACGAGAAAAAGTTCAATAAAACCTGAACCTCCGGATTATTTAATTCCTGAACATTTCAGAAGCTTCCCGGATCTCTACGTTGGTTACGTTTAATGGGAATACAGATACCTCTTCGTCTTCTGCCAGGATGGAAGGCGGCAGAGTTGATCTGAGTGCATCTGAATAAAACATTGGTGAAGGCGTATTTTCAAAAAGGCTCACTTTAAGGGCCTCCGCTTCACTGTCGTCGGTAACAATGCAAACATACATAGAATTCGTTTGCCAGTATTTTGTGATCGCATTGTTGACATCTTCAAGCGTCAAACCGGCCAAAAGTTCATCCATTTCTGCGATGTAATCTTTACGGTTGTAGAACCGACTGTCCATCAAAAATCCCAGTTGCTTTCCGGGTGTCTGGATATACAGTTTCATGTAGGATCTCAGAAAATCACGAGTGAGATTAAAGTCAGCTTCAGTCATCCCCTTCTTGATGAGTTGGTCCAATTCCCTGATGGCCATCCGAAGGGCAAAGTGTGCATGACCCACTGTCAGATCTTTCAGCTCCGGATACTGGGATTTCAGTCCTTCCGCGGTCTGGACCGGTCTGAGCCAAATTGAAAAATAATTGCTGTTTCTGGGAAATCCCGGTAAGGGCAACATATTATTTCCACCCCCTTCATACCATTCGATATAGGAGTAGTCACCATAATTCATGGAGCGTTGTTCACGGATTTTCTGATACAGACGAGAGTATGATTTACGATGTTCACCCAGCCAGGAATTGGCTACCATGAGTGCGGCAAATGTCTGATCCCTTCTGGTAACAGGAAGTGGCATCCCTGCAAAAATCGCCGATCCCAATGCTTGTTTTTTCGAAATGATCTCTACCTGAATGCCCTCCGGAACATTAGGTTTCACTCTTTCTGCAGCAGCTGTGGTAGATTCCGGCAATCCCATCAGCACCTCACGCAGTACATTCACAAAATCGGGGGAATAACTTCCCGCCACTCCGAGAGTAATTCTGTCGCGGGTAAATACAGACGCATAATGCTTGATCACATCATCCAGGGTAATGGAATCCAAACCCGCTGTTGTTCCCCGTACCATATGCTGATAACGTGTCCCTCTGAACAAAAGATCCTCAAGCCCCATTTTACTGAAATCCTCATCGGAAGAGGCTCTGATAACCTGATTGACAAAATTTTGCTGATTGGATAATACCCTGCTGAAATCCGCTTCGTCAAAGCGGGGAGCAGCTATCAGACCGGTCATAATGGACAGAAATTGATCTCCGTGGTCTTTATGAAATTCAAATGTGAAGGTAGACACTTCCTTATCTGTGGTTGCCCACCATGAGGCAGCCCATGGGTAAGTCATGTCCTTGATTTTTGAACTGCTCAATTCACCGGTTCCTCCATCCATCACCAGCGAGGCGGTCAATGCCGTAAGGCCCTCTTTGCCGGCAGGATCGGAAACAGAACCGTTTTTAAACATCACCTTAACGATAACCTTGTTTGAGTTGGCCAATGGCAGCTCAACCACTTCAATCGCATAGGTAACCGAGGCAATATAAACTAGAATAAAAGTGACCAGTATCTTCTTCATGGTATCTTTTCTGAATGAAATTAATTGAGAACGGGTTTATCTTCAGGGCTGATGGTACCTACAGTCATGCCGGATTCCACCAGGTACTTTTCGGCCACCCTCTGAATGTCATCCGGAGTTACCGATTCAAACAATGCGTATGACTTATTCAATGCTTCCGGGTCACCGGTTACCCAGGTATAAAGAGAAACCGCGTTGGCTATGGCATCGGGGTTATCCATGCTCAGAGCAAACGAATATTTGAGTCGCTGTTTCACCTCTGTTAGTTGGGTTGGGTCTACTTTGATGCTTTTGAATTTATCGATAGCTGCCATAATCTCTTTTTTTACGTATGGCATATCAGCAGCATTTTTCAGTGAAGCGCTAATGCTGAACAGATATGGATCCCGGGTAGGCCAGATCCCTCCGGAGAGACTCCTGGCTTTCTGTTCCGAGATGACGAGCTGTTTGTGCAGATCTGATTTTTCGGAGTACATGAGTTGTCCAAGGATGGTCAGCGCATGATAATCGTTGCTTTCAAGCGAAAAGGCAGGACCCCGGAACTTCAGATCCAGGTAAGGAGGAAACTGTTCCTGCTTTACATGGGCATATCTGGTTTCGGTTTGAGATGGCTCCACCGGAATGGTTGTTTTATGGCTGCCTCTCTTCCATTTCCCAAAATATTTCTGAGCAAGGCCATTCACATTTTCCGGAGTAACATCACCCACGACAATAATGGTACAATACTCAGGGCGATAAAAACGCTTGAAAAATTCTATGGAGAAATCATACTGATTGGGCATTTCAACGATATCCTCAAAAAATCCCATAGTAGTGTGCTTGTAAGTGTGCTTGTCGAATGCGGCATTGTTGGTGGCCTCGTACAAACGGGTATAGGGGGATGAATTGTTTTTGGTGTATTCGCCTTTAACGGCACCGGCTTCTGTCTTAAAATCCTGAACGGAGTATTTAAGATTCTGAAAACGGTCGGCTTCCAGTTCAAACATCACTTCCAGCTTATCGGCATTACCGGTCATATGGTAAACGGTACGGTCAAGAGATGTATTGGCGTTGGCCGATGCTCCGGTTGATTTCAGAATATCAGAATACTTCTCTTTTGAGTATTTGTCAGTACCTCTGAACATCATGTGTTCAAAAAAGTGAGCGAAACCGGTTTTACCTTTTTCCACTTCCTCCCTTGATCCCACTCTAACCACTATATAAAATGCCGCCAGACCGGGACTGTCGAATGGGATGGTCACCACCTTCAGTCCGTTAGGCATATCCTTTTGATGGATTTTGTAAGGAAGGATGGGGTCAGAAGCTGATAATATTCCGGGTAGTACCAGAAGCAATAGTAGGAGTTTCATTGAATTGAGCATTGTAACAGGTTTAAATTCGGAGAGTCAGGAGGGCGCCGCAATGAGCTTGTCGAAGTGTCAGGGAAAGTCAGGTTGGAAAACAAGCCGCCATACCACAAATTACCTCTCACCATTCACAGTTCACTCCACCTCACGACTAACGACTAATGACTAATGACTAATGACTATTCTAGGTAAGCATTCCACCGTCAACATTAATCACTTGTCCGGTGATGTAAGCCGACATATCAGAAGCCAAGAATACGCACAGGTTGGCCACATCATCCGTTGTACCTCCCCGCTTAAGCGGAATGGCTTCTCTCCAGGCCTTCACGGCATCCGGGTTGAGGACATCGGTCATTTCCGTTTCAATGAATCCGGGGGCTACGGCATTGCACCGGATGTTGCGGGAGCCGATTTCAAGAGCCATGGATTTGGTGAATCCGATGATTCCGGCTTTTGATGCAGCGTAGTTCGCCTGACCGGCATTGCCTTTCACACCAACAACGGATGAAATATTGATAATGGACCCGCTTCTGGCCTTGAGCATGGGTTTCTGTACCGCTTTGGTAACATTGAAGACCGATTTGAGATTGGTTTTAATCACCAGATCAAAGTCGTCTTCCGACATTCTCATCAGCAGGTTATCGCGGGTAATACCGGCATTATTGACTACAACATCAATTTTGCCGAAATCTTTGAGAATGCCGTCTATGAGCTCTTCAGCCGCCTTAAAATCAGATGCATCAGAGCGGTATCCTTTGGCCTGAACACCTTTCCCGGCCAGCTCTTTTTCCAGTTCGGAGGCCTTTTCAGGGGATGATAAATAAGTAAATGCAACATGCGCACCCTGTTGAGCCATTGCAAGGGCAATACCCCTGCCAATACCCCTTGATGCCCCGGTAACTAAAACCGTTTTTCCTTCCAGCAATTTCATAAAATAGATTGATTTACAATGATCTCAAACCTTTTTTTAAGTCAAATTTGAAGATCGGATTTAAATTATAAATTTGTGGCCAAATATAACAAACTAAAAAGATCCACTATGAAAAAAGCACTATTGACAGTTGTTGTGATACTGGCTGCCCTTTCAGTTCAGGCACAGAATGTACGGGTAGGTTTGAGCGGAGGCGTGAACTCAACCTGGTTGATGAACAAGAATGTATTTGATTATGATGATGGATTGGATGTAGCTGCTACTTTCGGAGGCAGAGTGGGAATCGATGCGATTTATTCTTTCAATGAGAAAGTAGGAGTTGGTGTCGGATTTAACTTCATTTCCAGAAATAGCCAGAAATATACTGGAGATGATAAAGGCAACGATATTCAGCTTGATGGTGATTTGACTACAAAATTGAGTTATTTTGATATTCCGTTAACACTTCGCCTGACTTCTTCAGGAGGAACTTATTTTGAAATAGGACCTCAGTTTAGCTTCCTTACCAAAGCCGAAGAATCATACGAAAACAATGGGAATTCTGCATTGGATTTTAGTGATGTTGATATTAAGAATTCTTTTGAATCAACAAATATTGGTGTAATTCTTGGTTTCGGTGTTGACATTGATGTTACAGATAACCTGTACATTACCACTGGTTTGAGACTTGGATATGGCTTTACCGATGTTACTAAAGAATACGAATCTGAACTTGATTTTTTAGCTGACAACCCTGAAGCAATTACTAACGGAGCTTATTACTTAACAACCTTAGCTGCGAATACCAACGATGAAGGTCAACAAGACTATGAAAAAACCTCCCGTGTATTCGGTGGTCTCCATATCGGTGTATCTTACAAATTCGGCGGAGAATAATTAATTTCTCTGATCTGCAAAAAGCCTCTCCAGAACGGAGAGGCTTTTTTATTGCCAAACTATTTGGTAGCTGTTGAACAATTTCCTATTTTCGTTTCAAAGACCATAGTATGAAACAACTACTTTTAATTATCTGCGCTCTGACAATTTCTTTACAGGCAAGCTCCACGGTACTGAATATTCCAGGAACTTTCCCAACGATTTCCGCTGCACTTACCGCTGCAACGGCGTATGACACCATTCTGGTTGCACCCGGAATCTACAATGAAAACATTACCTGGCCTGCCAAAGCGGGAATCAAATTAATGAGTTCCGGAGGATCTGCAGTCACCACCATTAACGGTGGAGGAACAGGTCGTGTTTTAAATTTTACCAGTTCAATTATTGATACAACTACACACATTGTTGGGTTTATCATCACCGGAGGGTACATAGGTACCGGTTCAGGATACGGAGCCGGATTGTATCTTTCCAATGCCTCTGTTACCATGGAAGATCTGGTGATCAGAAACAACAGGGTATATGTACCGGGCGGTCACGCCTATGGTGCGGGTATTCATCTCTCCAACTCCATTTCAGTGATGAGAAACTGTACCGTCATGTCGAACTCCATAGATTCAGCCACCTGGTGTTATGGCGGTGGAATTTATATTTCAGGCGGAGCACCTGAACTGATTGGAGTAGTGATCATGAACAACTCCGCGAGAGCAGAAAAATGGTGTTACGGAGTGGGATTATATGCCCGTAACGGCGCTACATTGAAGCTTACCAATATTGAAATTTCCCAAAACGTATCAGGCAACGATGCCATCTGGTATTACGGAAACGGTATGTATATGGATGATGTCAATGCCACCCTGACCAATGTGCTGGTGGTTAACAATCAGTCGGGGTCGGGCGGAAGTTTTAACTATGGTGGTGGAATCTATTGTGATGGCACATCAGTTGTCCAAATGATGCATGTGACCATTGCCAACAACACTAAAACCGGAGGTGCCGCCATTACTGGATCCGGTCTTTACTCTCGTGATGCCGCCGTTCAGGTGACCAATTCCATTGCTTACAATCCTAACTCCGGAAGTGAAATTGCTTTTGGTGGCACAGGGGCTATAGTGGTAGATTTTTCCAATGTCCGCAACGGTTATGCCGGAAATTCAAATATTAACCTGACTCCCGGTTTTGTATCTGCCTCTGATTACCACCTCACTCCTGCTTCGCCTTGCACGGGTGCAGGCACATTGGCAGGTTCTCCTTATTTTGATCTGGATGGCAATACCCGTCCGTTGCCTTCCTGGACCAATCCAGATATGGGATGTTACGAAGTGGATCAGTCGGCCACAGGAATTCAGGACAACTGGAACGAATTAACCAACAAGTTAAAAGTTTACCCCAATCCGGCCAAACGAAACAGCCTTATTTATATTGAAAACGTATTGAATAAACACATCATCATTACCGACATGAAAGGTGGTTTGGTATTTGAGGAGCAAAGTACCATTCCTATTTTTAATTTTTACACAGAAAGCCTTCAGCCCGGCATGTACCTTATCCATACCGGTGAAAAAAGTCCGGCAAAGTTGATCATACACTAAACACCCATTTGGCAAAAACAAAAGGGCTTTCCATTGTGGAAAGCCCTTTTGTTTTTTGTAATCACCAATCTTATTCCATAACTGCCGATCACTGTTGACTGTCGACAGTTGACTGTTGACTATTTTACGCATTCACCGCGCTCAGCACCTTCGCCATCGTCTGACCAATCACGGCAGGTGAATCCACCACAGTGATTCCGCATTCAGCCATGATCTTCATCTTCGCGGCAGCGGTATCATCAGCACCGCCAATGATGGCTCCGGCATGGCCCATTCGGCGTCCGGGAGGCGCTGTTTGTCCGGCGATGAAGCCAACAACAGGCTTACGGTTATTTTCTTTGATCCATTTGGCTGCTTCTGCCTCAAGAGATCCGCCGATTTCACCAATCATGATGATTCCGTCGGTTTCTGGGTCGTTCATAAAAAGTTGCACAGCTTCGAGGGTAGTGGTTCCGATAATTGGATCTCCTCCGATTCCGATGGCAGTAGAAATACCCATACCGGCTTTAACCACCTGGTCGGCGGCTTCGTAAGTGAGGGTACCGGATTTGGAAACAATCCCTACCCTGCCCTTTTTGAATACAAAGCCCGGCATGATGCCCACTTTGGCTTCACCGGGAGTAATCACTCCCGGACAGTTCGGTCCTACCAGTCGGGTATTGCGGCCACGTAGGTATTCCCTCACGGTGATCATATCTTTTGTCGGAATGCCTTCGGTGATGCAAACTACCAGTCCGATTCCTGCTTCAGCAGCTTCCATGATGGCATCTGCAGCGAACGCGGGCGGAACGAAGATGATGGATACGTTGGCTCCGGCCTGTTTAACAGCATCAGCAACGGTATTGAAAACCGGTTTCTCGAGGTGTGTGGTACCGCCCTTACCGGGAGTCACACCACCTATGACATTGGTGCCATACTCGATCATTTGTGAGGCATGGAAAGTGCCTTCGTTACCGGTAAAACCCTGAACGACGATGCGGGAATCTTTGTTGACTAGAACAGACATCTTTGAATTTTGAGTTATGAATTATGAATGAGGAAGTTTTAGGTGACAGGCGACGCACTGAGCTTGTCGAAGTGTGATAGTTGACAGGTGTCCAGTAAATTTATAACTGTCTACTGTCGACTAACGACTGCCGACTTTTCCGCGTGCAAAGGTAATAATTCACCCGAATTGATGATCGGTTAATTGGGTATCTTTGCAGGGATGCTGAACACCCTGAATTCCAGTACCGACACCATCGCGGCCATTGCCACTCCACCCGGTACGGGCGCCATTGCCGTTATCAGAATTTCCGGTCCTGAGGCCTTCAGCGTGGCCGACCGGGTCTTTTTCTCCCGTAAGGGCAATACCGGTACCGCAGCAACACATTCTGCACTTTTCGGTGTCATCAGGTCGGCAGAGGCAGTTGTCGATGAAGTGCTGGCTCTGGTGATGAGAGGCCCGAATTCCTTTACAGGTGAAGACACGGTTGAATTCTCCTGCCACGGTTCACCATTTATTCAAAATGCCATCATGAATCTGCTGCTTGCCAGGGGTGCAAGAGCGGCTCAACCGGGAGAGTTTACCATGAGAGCCTTCATGAACCGGAAGCTGGACCTGGCTCAGGCCGAGGCGGTGGCCGATGTGATCGCGGCCGATTCAGCGGCTTCACACGAACTGGCTATGAAGCAGATGCGGGGCGGATTTTCAAAAGAGATCCACGCTTTGCGCGAGAAGCTGATTCACTTCGCTTCCCTGCTGGAATTGGAACTCGATTTTGCAGAGGAAGATGTAGAGTTTGCCGACCGCTCACAGCTCATTGGTTTGATTGATGAAACAGTTGCACACATACGTAAGCTCTCCGACTCATTTGAGCAGGGCAATGTGATCAAATCGGGCATTCCGGTAGCCATTGCCGGCAAACCCAATGTAGGCAAGTCCACCCTGCTAAACCTGATCCTGAATGAAGAGCGGGCCATTGTGAGCGACATTGCAGGCACCACCCGTGATACCATTGAAGAAGAAATTTTCCTTGGCGGGATCAAATACAGATTCATCGATACCGCGGGCATCAGGGAAACCACCGATACCATTGAAAAGATCGGCGTGGGAAGAAGTCTGGAAAAGATCAGCGAAGCCCGTGTCATCATTTACCTTTTCGATCCCGGAGAAACACAGCCCGATGAACTGCAGAAGATTCTGGATGAAATCACTGCTATTAAATCCGGACAAAAGCATATACTCATACCGGTAGCCAACAAGGCTGACAAATACAATCAGGATTACCTGAATGACCTCTTCTCCCCTGTTCCGGATGTTATTTTTATTTCCGCGAAGGAACACAAGGGAATCAATGAACTTTTTTCACGCATCACAGGCGAGTCTTCGCATGCAGGACTCGGCACTCAGGATATAATTCTCACCAACGCCCGGCACAAGGAGTCGCTCGACCACACAGCAGAAGCACTCAACAACGCCCGCACCGGACTGACCTCTGGCCTGGCAACCGATCTCGTGGCCATCGAGATTCGCTCCGCTTTGATGCATCTCGGCTCCATCACAGGTGAGATCACAACCGACGACCTACTGGAGTCGATTTTTACGAGGTTTTGTATCGGTAAATGATTCCGGCTTTTGAAATAATATTTCTCCGTTCCTCCGTTCCTCCGTTCCTCCGTGTTAAAATTGACCCAACCGGGTCGCGGCGTATTTTAACACGGAGGAACGGAGACACGGAGGATCACGGAGTTAATCCAAATTGAATCCCGAAACATTTTTAAAATTCAGTAGCACAACACGTTAGCAATTAATAACAAAGCTAATTATCAAGTTCGTATTTTTTAGGGTTTTGATCAAAAATATGTCAAATGCGCCAGTTCATCCGGCATGAGAAAAAATTTGAAAATGCTGCTTCCTCCACAAATTTCCGGGTGGATGCTCACAACATCATTCAATGCACAAACCTGAACTCCGAAATTTCCCAGCCCATTTGCTGAACACCTTGTAAAATACGTTTGGGTTGAACACCTCAGTATATTCAAACTTTTGTTTTTCATATTTTGTCGTATAACTTTGCTTCCATAACAGCTTTTCAATTCATCTCTTTTTACCTCACTTTTCATCATGCAAATCCAAAACATCCCATCCAAAATCCATGAAATTCGTGGTGTTAAAGTCATGCTTGACTTTGACCTGGCAGAACTTTATGAAGTTGAAAACAGGACTTTAAAACAAAGTGTACGCCGAAACCAGAATCGCTTTCCGAATGATTTCATGTTCCAGTTGACTCACTCTGAATGGCAAGAGGTTATCACAAACTGTGATAACCTCCCGGCAGGTGTCAAATTCAGTCCCGCACCCCCTTTTGCATTCACAGAACAAGGCGTAGCAATGCTCTCAGGCATATTACGAAGCAAAAAAGCGGTTCAGGTAAATATTGCTATCATGAGGACATTTGTTCTGATCCGCCAATACGCTTTGACTCACAAGGAAATTTCTGAAAAACTCAGAGAACTGGAAACCAGATTCAACAAACAGTTCAGCGATGTCTATGAAGCCATCAATTACCTGCTAAAGAAGGATTCTATGGAAACTGAACATAAAAATCGAAAAAGGATTGGATATAAATCTGAATGAAGCTTCTTTAATGGACACCAAGCGGCAACCACTAATGAAATAATTAATAATTAATAATTGGTAATTAATACGCTGTCCACCCGCCATCGGCAACAATCACCGATCCGTTTAAAAAACTGGCATTCTGAGAAGCCAGAAATAAGGCCACCTGCGCCACTTCTTCCGGACTGGAAGTACGGGGGTTGGTGACCATACCCGGCATGATTCTTTCGTTGGCCAGGGATGAAATCTTCGAGAAATCAATTCCGGAGGCGATTTGAGTATCCATGGCACCGGGGGCAATGGCATTGCATCGGATTCCTGATTTGGCATAGACAAAGCCTGTGTTTTTGGTCAGACCAATCAGCGCATGCTTGCTGGTGGTGTAGGCAGCACCGGCCCTGGCTCCCTGTAGTCCTCCGATGGAAGCGATGTTAATGATAGCTCCCGCACCCTGTTTCAGCATCACAGGAATTACTGCCCGCATGGCTCTAAATGGTCCTTCGACATTAACTTTCATCACCCGGTCCCACATTGCATCAGAAACTTCCCCTACAGGGCTGAAATCATCCATGATCCCTGCATTATTGATCAGCACATCAATTCTTCCAAAGCGGGAAACTGCCTTTTCAATCATGCCGGTAACAGATCCGGGATCTGCCATATCAACATGGCAGGTCTCTGTCGAATGTCCGAAATCCGTTTTGAGTGAATCCAGATTTTCTTTGTTGATATCCGTCGCAAACACCTTAGCCCCATTGGAGTGAAACAACTTTGCGATAGCCCTTCCCAGGCCTGAGCCGGCACCGGTTACAATGACCACCTGACCTGAAACATCATTCATGATTCCTGAATTTATACTCTGTGAAACTTAACTTTGCAAATATTAAGAAAGATCACAAGGAAACACATGAGATAAGTCAAGCCTTCTCGATGACATTGCTCAAAAACATAAAGCTGATCTTATTTCAAACAAAGAGTAAATGACACGCAAAGAAAAATACCAGGCCTTCGTTGATCACTTCAGCGAACACATGCCCGTTGCAGAAACAGAACTGGAGTACAGCAATCCTTATGAATTGCTGGTAGCAGTGATTCTGTCGGCTCAGTGTACCGATAAAAGAGTGAACATGGTGATGCCGGGATTACTCAAGGCTTTCCCCAAACCGCAGGTGATGGCAGCAGCCTCTCCGGAAGAGATATTTCCCCACATCAGGTCTATCAGCTACCCCAACAACAAAGCGAAAAATCTGGCCGGAATGGCGAGAGTATTGATGCAGGATTTTAAAGGTGTGGTACCTGCTGAAATCGAGGATCTGGTCAAACTTCCGGGTGTCGGCAGAAAAACAGCCAATGTGATTGCTTCGGTTATTTATGAAAAGCCGGCCATGGCAGTTGACACGCATGTTTTCCGGGTGGCCGCCAGGATCGGCCTTACCTTGAAAGCCACTACGCCCCTCGCCGCGGAAAAACAACTGGTGAGTTATTTACCTGAGGAAGTCATTCACAAAGCACATCACTGGCTCATCCTGCACGGAAGATATGTTTGTAAAGCCCGAAATCCCGAATGTAACCGCTGCGGCATTACCGGAATCTGCAATTACTTCCAGAAAATCAATGCGAAGAAAAAAGCTGTTTCGTCAGTAGTGACTAAACGACAATCTGCTTCGTCAAAAACGAAATCGAAAAAAGCCACAGCAGTCAAGAAAAAATAATATCAGGATGCAGTCTCACTTCCCGCACCGGGAGTCAGTTTTTCGTGCTTCTTTTTATGCTTCAGTACAGCAGCTTCAATGAAGAAAATAATTTCTTCAGCAATGTTTTTACTTTGATCGCCCACTCTTTCCAGTTTCCTGATGGTGGACAACATGTAAAGACTTTGATTGATTTTGTCGGTGTGCTCTTTGATGAATTCAGCTACGGCCACATTGGCATTGGCATTGATCTCATCCAGCAATTCATCTTTCATGAAAACATTGCGGGCCAGAGAAGTATTCTCCTTTTCGAAAGATGTCATCACATCGGCCACGATTGAATTGGCAGTATCAAACATTTCTATTACCCTGGTCCGCTGAAGCAGATCCTGATCGGGTGCGTTTTTGATACTGAGAACAAACTGAGCGATCCCTTCGGCGATATCACCAATTCTTTCCAGATTGGAATTGATTTTCAGACAGGCCAGAACAAAACGGAGATCAACCGCCACCGGATTGAAAAGTGCAATGATGTTTTCACAATCACGGTCAAGCTTCAGCTCGAATGAATTGACTCTTTTCTCATTGACGCGCACCTCTCTGGCAAGATCCTTGTCGAAATGAACCAGTGAATTGCGTGCCTTCTCCAGTTGAGCATAAACCAGCCCGAACATTTCAAACATGTCGAGCCTGAGCTTCTTCAATTCAATATCGAGGTGTGTCATGATACAGTGGATATAAATCAGCCGAAACGGCCGGTAATGTAATTCTGGGTACGGATATCTTTGGGATTGGTGAAGATCTTCTTGGTGTCGTCATATTCTACCAGTTCACCCAGGTAGAAAAAGGCTGTATTGTCACTAACGCGCCCTGCCTGCTGCATGTTGTGGGTGACAATCACAATAGTATACTCAGACTTGAGCTCATAAATCAGTTCTTCGATTTTGGATGTAGAGATGGGATCCAGTGCCGATGCAGGCTCATCCATGAGCACGACAGATGGCTCAATGGCCAGGGCCCTCGCGATGCACAAACGCTGCTGCTGTCCGCCCGATAATTCGAAGGCTGATTTCTTCAGCTTGTCTTTCACTTCTTCCCACAAGGCTGCCTGACGAAGGCAGGTTTCCACCCTTTCCTCAATGAATGTTTTGTGGCTGATTCCGTTTACCCGCAATCCATAAGCAACATTCTCAAAAATGGATTTTGGAAAAGGATTGGGTTTTTGAAAAACCATTCCGATCTTCTTTCTCAATTCATCAATCACCAGGTCCCGGGAATAGATGTTTTTGCCATCCAAAAGCACCTCCCCTTCGATCCGGACGTTATCAATCAGATCATTCATCCTGTTGAACGTACGGAGATAAGTGGATTTTCCGCAACCTGACGGACCTATCAGAGCGGTCACGGTGTTCTTCTTCATACTCAAGGAAACACCCTTAAGTGCATGAAAATCACCATAATAAAGATGAAGATCGCGTGATTCGAGTTTGTTCATCGGTAATTGCGGTTTCGCTATTTCAACGTGCAAAATTAGATCAATCCCATCGGCTTAATGTTAAGCCAATATTAAGGATGTGTATCTAAACAAAAAAGGGGGCAGCTAAAAAGCCCCCCCTTTTCTGTGAAAATGATCGATTATTCAACCACAGAGAACTTGCGGGTGATGCTAGAATCGCCATCTGTGATATTCATGAGGTACAATCCGTTGCTTAAGGATGAAACATCCATTCGCAGATTATGCTCGCCTGACTGATACGATCCGGCACCTTTCAGTAAGAGTTTACCACCCAGATCTGTTATTTTCCATGACAAATCAGCGGATTTGGTCAGATTGAAAGGTACCGTAACGGAACCGGCGGCAGGGTTGGGATAAATTTGACCGAAATAAGCGTTGTCGTTTTCATTGAGGCCAACTGGAGTTGATCGAATGGTGGCATTGATCATAAGATCTTCCAGTTCCCGGTAACGGTAGTCGGCCCAGGCCAGCGGATTGGTGGCATTTCCAAGAACTTCAAAAGTACGGTTGGAGATAGGCGCCAATTGATTTTGACCCAGTGTTATGCCATCTCCCCCCATCATCCAGCCAACATAAAAGCCACCTGAATTCAGGGTGATCGGCACAGTCATCGGAACCACGTTCCAGGCTCCCTGCACTACGTTCACCGGAGGTACAAAAATTGAATCAAGTAATGTTCCGGGAGCACCATCGATACCATCATCAGCCAGTACATAAATGTAAAAGCCAACCAGATTGACATTACCAACAATATATACTCTTACCGACATGATATCGCTTGGGTGAAAAGGAGGAATAAAGTGCATTCCGGCACCACCGTTTCCACCAGACCAGGACAAACCTCCCAGACCGGAATCGGTACCGTTATCGAACGACAATAAGATGGAGGCCTGAGTGGTATCCACTACCTGAAGCTCCAGTTGTTTCTCATTATTACTCGGAGTGGCATCACCCAGCAATTGTGTGTTGTTGATGTGCCTGTACGTTCCGGGAGTGACCGGCTGGTAAACATCCGGGAAGGTTATATCCTGAATATCTCCGGGATTCAAGGCGTTTGTAGCAACAGTGCTTGTAATTTGATTCTGATTGAGCGCATTCACCACTCTTGAATTTACATTGAAAGATGCCAGGGGCTGATTACCTGAATTCCTGATCTGTGCAGTCATCACATAGGGTGATCCGTTAGCAGAGAGGAATCTTCCACCGGTAGTTTCATTATTGTTGTACACTGTTGAGGCGTCATTAACCTGAAAGGTAGTTGCAGAAGGATAATAAAATTTGATGGCGTAGGAAGATGGCGGGTAAATGTTGTTGGAATGCTGCAATCCAACATTTCCTGAAATATTCTCGATTCCTATGGTGCAATAGCTGCCGGTATTGTTTGAAGCTCCTGACTGGTTCTGGTACTGATAGGTAATGGAGCTGTCGGCCCCGCTGAGAATGACCTGGAAAGTATTGGTGCCGGCATAACCCACGGTATTTTGAATCCAAAAAGGCACATTGATCCAGGAAACAATCAGAGTATCATTTGCCGGATTGGTCCAGTACCAGACTTCTGCTCCCGGGATTGGTGCGTTGGCAATATCAGTGAAGGTAAGGTCGGTTGCCATCACTGCCAGCCAGTTTTGAATGCCGGTTGGAAAGGGTATCGTTGGGAAGGGATGAGCAACGGCTGTTGAGGTAAAACCCAGATAACCGTTTGAACCGATTCTGAAGGTGGTGACGTCATACCAGTAATAGCGGAACGGAAATCCGATCGCATAAGGTCCCCGGATGTTATCATCACCCATTCCAGACACCTGAACCGCGCCGGGTGCATTAGCGATATCGATCCAGTTATAAGCAGGACCATTAGGATCGTTGCTGTCGCGCCAGATATAACCATATGCATCAGGCCCTCCGGTGGTTTGTGCAATTACAGTTGCCGTGTTTACCCAAAGGGCCAGCATCAGCGACATCATTAAAATAGTAACAGTTTTTTTCATCGTTTTCTGTTTTTATGGTTATTGTTCAGGAACAAATTAAATCAAAATCAACCAAAAAAAGAAGAGCTGCCGGTAATCGGGCAGCTCTTCTTCTTCTTAAATGATAAATTCTAAATCAATCCTTCAGAATGCTCAGTTTTCTGGAAATCAGAGCGTTTCCGGATTTTACCTGAACCTGATAGATGCCATTGGTGAAATGCTCAGACTCAAGAGTCAGCAGATTATTGCCGGCAGGCATTTCCTGTTCATACTCATGAACGGTCTGCCCTAAGCTAT
>Ga0315903_10000972_pt1 | contig 43298 bp, 37 predicted proteins | sample LakEriMetagenome_7_FD_203524 | JGI IMG/M metagenome (GOLD analysis project Ga0315903, IMG submission 203524) | Freshwater fungal communities from buoy surface, Lake Erie, Ohio, United States - Buoy 2 MA119 | ecosystem: Environmental > Aquatic > Freshwater > Lake | place: USA: Lake Erie, Ohio... | reverse complement strand
GTCGTCATTTATTTTTTAATACAAAATAATAAATTTATATCCTATTCTAGTAATAATGAGCGATATTAAATTTACTTGCGATTAAGCAATATGACCCTCTACAAACTTTCTTTTTGTGCCATTGCTCTTTCATTTTTAATCGGTTGCGGCGGGGGAACAACCACTGTCAGTTCTGCCCAAATTAAAGACACAATCCCGCCAGCCATTACCCAAGTATCCACGGGCACACCCATTGCAAATAAGGCGACTCTTTACGCAACGGCCAGCGACAACACGGAAGTCAGCGGCTATTGTTTCAAAACCACCTCCTCCATTCCTTTAGCCTCTGATGGCTGTTTTACAGCGGATGCCACCAAAGTCATCGACAAACCGACAGCCACCAGTCCCACATACTTCGTTTGGGCCAAAGACGCAGAAAACAATGTCAGTGCCACCTTCATTGCCGATTCAACCGCGCCCGCTGTCACGAGTGTCGTGACCAGTGCACCCAGCATCGGCAATGTCACCCTGAACGTGACGGCCACAGATGCCAAAGGCATTACCGGCTATTGCTTTACCACCACGGCCACTGTTCCACCCGCCAGCGACAGCTGCTTTAAGCCTGCGGCCATTACAAGCATCCTCACCCCCACTTCGCCCGTACGCTATTACACATTCGTCAAAGATGCTGCGAACAATGTCAGCGCTGCTTATGAACGGGTCATTGGCCCATGCTCTGCCACCGGGATTGCGGCTTCACAGGCAAGCGCCCTGCCTACCGTTTGCGTATCGACCAGCCAAGGGGAGTTTGTCTTGGCGCTTGAGTCGACCAAGGCCCCCATCACCACGACCAATTTTCTGAGATATGTCAACGACGGCTTTTACAGCCAAACCGTATTCCATAGAGTGATATCAACCTTCATGATCCAAGGTGGCGGTTACACGGCTTTTCCTATCGGTTCAGCCACAGAAAAAGCGGGTACTCTTTATTCGCCCATTCAACTCGAAACAACCACCGTCACAGGTCTCAGCAACACCACTGGAACCATCGCGATGGCTCGCACAGGCGTCCTCAACAGCGCCACGAGAGAGTTTTTCATCAACGTGGTTGACAACATTGCGCTGAACACTTCATCAGGCGGTTATGCGGTTTTTGGCAGAGTCATTTCGGGCTTGGATCCGACGGTTCAAGCCATACGTGCTGTTCAAGTTAAAGACAATGGCGGCGGAGAAGTCAGCCAACCCCTGACACCACCGGTCATCAACTGGGCTTACCAGGTCAAATAAAGCTTCATTTGGTTAGCAAAGCGGCCCATAAGCTGTTTGAAAAAACTCGCCCATCGCCTGAAGCGCCTTGGCTGAGCCAATCTGGTTTGAGGTCTAGTAGAATCCGCCACCGGGCCCAAGTTTCTTGCGCCCGGTTTTTTTATGCCCAAGGTCTGCAATGGACCTGTTTACCGGCAAAACAAACCGGCCAAGCCAAGCGCTCATTCGTTCCTTTTAACGATTCCTTTTTGGAGCTTGGTTTTTTCATGGAAATTTTTGACTACGACAACATCCTGTTGCTGCCCCGCAAGTGCCGCGTGGAAAGCCGTTCTGAATGCGACGCGGGCGTGGAGCTGGGGGGCCGCAAGTTTCGGCTCCCCGTGGTCCCAGCCAACATGAAAACAGTCATCGACGAATCAATCTGTCTTTGGATGGCACAAAACGACTATTTTTACGTCATGCACCGCTTTGACCTGGACAATATTCAGTTTGTTCGCGAGATGCACGCCAAAGGGGTTTATGCCTCCATCTCGCTGGGCGTTAAAGCCCCAGACCGGGCCACAGTCGATGCGTTGGCCGCCGCCGGTTTGGTGCCCGAATACATCACCATCGACATTGCCCACGGTCATGCCGACAGCGTGCGCGACATGATCGGCTACATCAAGAGCAAATTACCTCGCAGCTTTGTGATCGCAGGCAACGTGGCAACCCCCGAGGCCGTCATTGACTTAGAAAACTGGGGTGCCGATGCCACCAAGGTCGGCGTTGGCCCCGGAAAAGTCTGTATTACCAAGTTGAAGACTGGTTTTGGAACGGGCGGATGGCAGTTGTCAGCCCTCAAATGGTGCGCCCGAGTAGCAACCAAACCCATCATTGCCGATGGCGGTATCCGCAGCCATGGCGACATCGCCAAGAGCATCCGCTTCGGGGCCAGCATGGTCATGATTGGCTCATTGTTTGCAGGCCATGAAGAGTCCCCCGGCAAAACCGTTGAAGTGGATGGTGAGCTTTTCAAGGAATATTACGGCTCTGCTTCTGACTTCAATAAGGGGGAATACAAGCACGTTGAAGGCAAGCGTATTTTGGAGCCCATCAAAGGCAAACTGGCCAACACTTTGATCGAGATGGAGCAAGACGTGCAAAGCTCAATCAGTTATGCCGGCGGCACCAAATTAATGGATATCCGAAAAGTCAATTACGTGATCCTGGGGGGAGACAACGCAGGCGAACATTTGCTGATGTAAAAATCAAAGTATCAGACTTGTTCGACACACTGTTTTGATTTGAAAGGGCTGAGAAATCAGCCCTTTTTTATTTTAGTTTTAACAAAAAATTTGTTTAAATTTTCAACAAATCAGCAAAAGCGACAATTCCGTCTGCAACAGGAAAAGCGCCAGTATGTTCAGCACCACGAATGGCATTTTCAGTTCACTTACACGCCCAGGGCGACTCGCTTCATGCAGCTTGGTCGACTGCTCACACAAGGAACCCGCATCGGATTAAATGCAAGGGATCGAAATCTTGGTGGGAAAAACCTTTAAAGACTTATTCCGCACCTCTGGCTTGCGTTTTTTCCAGACATAACCCGCTCTAAAGCCTTACGGAAAAACCCTGATGCCGGGTTTTAATAGGCCGCGTCACCGATTCGAATTTAGGTCCGAAAAATTTTGATTTTGAGAGGAGAACAGCCCCATATAGGTGCATACGGCCAACCTCTTTTACAAAGGTCAAAAAAACTGGCACTGAAAAAGCCCGCCAACTGGTACTACTCGCTGCACGCGCATGGGTACAAACTAAACCCCAGCAAGCGTTTCAAAACGCGTGCCTCTATGCCAAAAATGAATTTACTAACAGGAGACACTTCATGAAAAATCGCCGGTCCTTACTCAAATTGACCCCTGTGCTGGGTCTTTCATTGGCCATGTTCAGCGGCTTGGCCTCTGCACAAGCCGCCAAAGAGGTCACATTTGCCCATCAGGATATGTTGGTCCCTTTGCGGACCGTCATGGAATCGGGCGAGCTGGAAAAAACCACGGGCTACAAAATCAATTGGCGCATGTTTGGTGGTGGCGGTGACGTGATCAAAGCCATGGCCTCGGGTGGCGTTCAAATTGGCGAGGCAGGTTCAAGCCCCGTCACAGCCGCTGCAAGCCAAGGCCAAGACTTGAAGTTGTTCTGGATCCTTGACGACATCGGTGATGCAGAGGCTCTGATCGCACGCAATGGCTCAGGCATCAACAGCATGAAAGACCTGGTGGGCAAAAAAGTGGCGACGCCGTTTGTCTCCACCGCTCACTACCAGCTCATGGTCGGTATGAAGCTTGAAGGGGTCGATACCAAAAAAGTCAACGTAATGAACTTGCGCCCGCCTGAAATCGCCGCAGCCTGGGAGCGTGGTGACATCGATGCTGCGTTCATTTGGGACCCAATTCTGAGCAAGATCAAGGGCAACGGTAAATCCATCGCCACATCGGCCTCCATTGGCCAAAAGGGCTACCCTACATTCGATGGCCTGGTGGTCGATGCGAAGTGGGCCGCTCAGCATGAAGGCTTCATGGTGGCCTTGGTCAAGGCATTGGCAAAAGCCGACGACAACTACCGTAAAAACAAAGCCCAATGGAACGCTGGTTCAGCGGAAGTTAAAGCGGTCTCCAAATGGACCAAAGCCAATCCCGCAGATGTGCCTGCTGCCATGGCTCTGTACAAGTTCCCCACCATGCAAGAGCAAATGTCTGCCACTTGGCTGGGCGGTGGTGCGGCCAAGGCCATGACCAACACAGCTGTTTTCTTGAAGGAACAAGGCAGAATTCAAGAAATCAAACCTGACTACTCGGCCTTTGTGACTGACGCCTACGTCAAGAAAGCCATGCAGTAATTGCCCTGAGATAAAGTCCCTGCGGTTTATCACCGCAGGGACTTTTATTTTTGAATTTGCTTAATCAGAACATTGCTCATGCCTCTTCTAGAAGTCAAAGACCTCACGGTCAACTACGCAGTCAAAGGCGGCACATTACAAGCCTTGGCACCCGTCAATATGAAAATGCAGGACGGCGACTTTGTAGTTGCCCTAGGGGCATCGGGTTGTGGAAAAACCACCTTGCTCAATTGCCTTGCCGGGTTTTTACCGCCCTCCAGTGGTGAAATCCTCCTGAATGGCCGACAGGTCATCGGCCCAGGTTCCGACCGAGGCGTCGTATTCCAAAAGCATGCGCTGATGCCTTGGCTCAACGTTCTTGATAACGTGGCCCTGGGTTTACGCTTGCGTGGCGTGCCACTGACCGAACGCAACCGAACTGCGGTCGAAAAATTGGCTTTGGTCGGCCTCGAAAAATACGCTGAACGCGGTGTTTACGAATTGTCCGGCGGCATGCAACAACGTGTGGGCATTGCCCGCGCTTTGGCCAACGACCCCGAAGTTTTGCTGATGGATGAGCCCATGGGTGCCTTGGACGCTTTCACGCGCGAAACCGTGCAAGAGATTTTGCTCAGGGCCTGGGCGCAAACCCACAAGATGGTTTTTTTCATCACCCACTCTGTCGAAGAAGCCTTGTTTCTGGCCACCCGCCTGATCGTCATGAGCCCCAGTCCGGGGCGCATTACCCATACTTTTGAAGACCTGCCTTTTTCTCGTGCATTCTTGGACCACGGCGATGCACGCCGGGTCAAATCCGAACCTGAATTCATCCGTATGCGCGAACAAATCCTGTCCATCATTCACCAACGCGAGGTTGCCCATGTCTGAGTCCGGCAAATCCTCTGCCCCTTTGAAAACCAGCGCCTTCAAAATACCCGGCGAAGGCTCCAGTCTGTTGATCAGTGTGATCACCATGTTCAGCCTCTTGGGGCTGTGGACGCTCATCACCTCGATGGGTTGGGTCAAGCCATTGTTCTTGCCATCACCACAGGCTGTCTTCACCCAGTTCTACGAATACCTGACGGGTGCCGCCAACGACAAACCCCTTTGGGAGCACTTTGCAGCCAGTATGTTGCGCGTTTTCGGCGCATTTTTCATGGCCTGCCTGTTCGCCATTCCGGTGGGCATTGCCATGGGCATGTCGCGCGTGTGGCGCGGTATCTTCGATCCGCCCATTGAGTTGTACCGCCCGCTGCCACCGCTGGCTTACCTGCCGCTCATCATTATTTGGTTCGGCATTGATGAAATGCCCAAAGTTTTGCTGATTTTCCTGAGTTGCTTTGCGCCACTGGCCATGGCAGCACGTTCAGGCATGCGCAGTGCTTCGCAAGAGCAGATGAACGCCGCCTATTCAATGGGGGCGAGTTACAGCCAAGTGATTCGCCATGTGGTGTTGCCTGCCGCATTGCCGGAGATTTTGGTGGGGATGCGCGTGGCCATTGGCTTTGGCTGGAGTACCTTGGTGGCAGCCGAAATGGTGGCGGCCAACGTGGGCTTGGGTCAGATGGTGCTGAACGCTTCAAACTTCCTTCGCACCGACATCGTCGTCATGGGCATCATCGTGATCGGTGTGGTGGCTTACGGGTTTGACCTGCTCATGCGGGTCGTAGAAAACCGCTTGGTGCCATGGAAAGGTCGGATGTAAAACCCATTGAGAGTCCCATTCTTAGGTGGGTGCTCTCTCTGTCAGTTGACCGGGCGCTGTCAACAAATGGGGGACTCCCCGGGCCATGGCCAATGAATGCACAGCCTTGGCCAGCGCCTGAATACCGGGCGCAATGAGTTCGACAGGAATCGACGATAAACGTAGACGAAAATAAGGGCAGGGATAAGGTGGGTGCATGAAAAACACCTCGCCCGCCTCAATCAAAACGCCATGTTCACGCGCCATTCGCGCCAACTCGCCTGTATCCACCCAAGACGGGGCCTTGACCCATACCGATGCGCCACCTGTAGGCAAAATAAACTCAAAATCGGGTAAGGCCTGGCGCATGGTTTGCTCTAGGGACTGCATACGCAACTGCAAGGCTTGATTGACCCTGCGGGCATGCGGCTCGTGATGTCCTAGGGAGAGAAAATGGGCAAATGCGTGTTGCAAAAAGGCACTGGGGTGCCGCACCATCGCGTGGCGTAACACGCGCAGTTCGGCAATCAGTGCGCGAGGGGCAACGATATAGCCAAGACGCAAAGAGGGTGACAAGCTTTTAGAGATCGACCCCACGTAAATGACCCTACCCACCTTGTCCAGGCTTTTAAGCGCAGGCATGGGCTCACCCTCGTAAAGGTTTTCAGCTTCGTAGTCGTCCTCGATGACCACAAAATCACGCTGCTCGGCCAAGTCGAGCAATTGTTTGCGCCTCTCCAATGACAGGGTTCGGGTTGTTGGGCTCTGATGCGAGGGGGTGACGTAAACATAATCCAACGGTGCCATGCGGTCCACTACCAGCCCTTGCTCATCCACGTCCAACGGGACCCACTGCGGTTGGCGTGAGGCGAAACTGTTTCGGGCGTGGGGGTGGCCTGGCTCTTCAAGCCCAACGCGCATGCGCGAATCAAACAAAGTCTCCCCCAACATGTAATAAGCGTGCTGAGCGCCCACCGTGATCAAGATTTCTTCGGGCAGGGCAAACACCCCCCGCTTGGGCAAAAGGCGCAAGCGAATCTGCTCAATCAACTCAGGCACATCGCTGAGTTCGAAATCAGGCGTCCATTGCGGCAGATGCGCCCGGGCCAAGCTGTGAACGCAGCACTCCCTGAAAGCCTCGGTGGGGAACAACTGAGGGTCAAACGTGCCGTAGACGAAGGGATAGGGGTATTGCCGCCATTGGTCGGGTTTGGACAGCGTGCGGCGATCGCTGAGAGAGCGCAACAAACGGGTATTCCAGTCGGGCGGGGCTTTGTTCAAAGCCGGAACGGTGGAGGCTTCAGCCGATGCGCTGCGAAGTTGACTGACGCCCTTCATGAAACTGTCTGCCGACTTGCTGCCCATGGCCGTGGCGCGGAGATGGGAAGGGTCATCGTGTACTTTGACGAAGACCCCGCTGCGGGGATGGGCTTCCAAGAAGCCGTCATCAATCAAGCGCATATAAGCCGATGTGACGGTATTTCGGCTCAGTCCCAAAGCCTTGGCCAATTCCCGCGAAGAAGGCAGGGAGGAGCCCGGCGGCAACCGCCCTTCAAGAATGGCATTGACTGCCGCCAGCCGTAAACGCTGCTGCAAAGGTATGGCGGGCTTGTCCTCAAGAGCAAATAAACTCTCCCACTGGACATCTTTGGTGCGGTGACGGGTAGACATAGCTGCCAGTATAAGCAGCTCAGCTGGCATAAACGATAGGTTGGATCTGGCACTATGCACCCGGCCATCGGATGCCTATGCTCAAGACAGTGAGTTACTTTTTTGGAGAGCTATTTTGTCTACATTCCCACCCGTCACCGTCGCCACATTAGAGGCTTTTGCCGATGCGTGGAATCGCCATGATGTCGATGCACTGTTGAGCTTCATGCACCCCGAGGGTGTTTTCATGACCGCTGGTGGGCCAGATGCCTGCGGCTCAAAACACCAAGGGCACGAGGCATTGCGCAAAGCCTTCCCAGGCGCCTGGGCCACTGTGCCTGATGCGCAGTGGACCCATGGCAAACACTTTGTCCATGGCGATTTTGGTGTCTCTGAGTGGACTTATGTGGGAACCGCCTTAGATGGCAGCCGCGTCGAAACCGATGGCGTGGATATTTTCAATTTCAAAGACGGCAAGATTTTGATCAAAAATGCTTTCCGTAAAAACCGTCCCAATCTTCCTGCCGCCAAATAATCGATCGCTTCAGCGGCCCTGCCCACTTGCTGCCCCTTTGACTTGACCCTTTTCAGAGCATGCCCATGTCAACGATTCCCTCCGACAAAGCGCAAAGCAATACCCGGTACGACCCCCAATATGACCCCTTGGTAGATTCAAATCCGGGGGCGGGTCGCGACTATGCGCCCACCTACTGGGTGGCTACAGCAGGCAGCCCACCCGAAGACGATGGCCCGGTCAGCCATGACATGGACGTCGACGTGGTGGTGATTGGCTCGGGTTCCACCGGTATTTCTACGGCTTTGTATTTGGCGCAAGAACATGGCATCAAAGCCGTGGTTCTCGAAGCCAACCAAAGCGCCTGGGGATGCTCCAGCCGCAGCGGCGGGCAAGGCCAAAACGCCAGCGGTCGACTCTCACGAAGCCAATGGATAGAGCGATGGGGTGTCGATGTGGCTAAAAAACTCGATACTGAAATTCGCACAGGCTTTGAAAACTTCAAGCAACTGGCTTTTGAGATCGATTGCGATGCCACAGACGGTGGGCATTTGTATGTGGCCCATCGACCCGAAAAAATGGCTTATCTGAAAGAACAAGCCCGAGTACGCAACGAGATATTTGGCTACAAAACCCAAATTTTGTCTGCCGAAGCGGTCCGTGAAAACCATTTCAATGACCACGATGCTTCAGGTGCAATGTGGGAGCAAGAAGGGGTGGGCATCCATCCGCTCAAATTCACCTACGGCCTGATTCGCAAAGCCCGCGCCCTGGGGGTCAAACTTCACACGGCCAGCCCAGTGCAAGGCTGGGAAACCGTGGGGGGCATTCACCATTTGCGCACGCCGGGCGGCATCGTTCGTGCCAAACGTGTTGCGGTTTGCACAGGGGGCTATACCGGCCAGGGCCTGAATCCGCTGACCAAAAACAAACTGATGCCCATCTTGTCCAACAACATGGTCACCGTTCCTTTATCGCCAGCCCAAATCGAGGCCGCTGGTTTCAAAACCAAGGTCTTCCTGACCGACACACGCACATTGCGCTTTTATTACCGCTTGCTGGGTGATAACCGTTTGCAAATTGGCAGCCGAAGTGCCTTGACGGGTGCAGATGCACCTGCCTCCAAACATCAAAAGCTCCTCACCGACGGCATTGCTCGCAAGTTTCCATCGCTGGCAGGCATCAAAATAGACCATTCTTGGTGGGGCTGGGTGGACGTGAGCCATGACATGATGCCGCGCATTTCCCGTCCCGATCCCAACCAAAGTGTCTGGTATGCGCTGGGTTACGGTGGCAATGGGGTGTCATTTTCAACTTGGGCAGGTAAACGTCTGGCCGAGCGCATCACCGGGAAAGATGCCGGACAAGACGTTTTCAACCTGCCAATTTATCAGGGCGAGTTGACCTACCCCCACTTTCTCCACATGTTTCGCTCCGAAGCACTGGCGCCGTTTCGTCGCATTGGCCAGAGCTTTTTATACAAGTGGTATTGGCTCCAGGACGAGAAGTAATTCTGTTGCCGAAGCCATATATGGACGCTGTAGGTCAAGAGGTATCGGGCGGTCCTATTCCCCAAATCGAAGCATTGATTCACGCGCGCCGAACCACACTGCCCAAAAGGTTGCAAGGGCCAGGTCCTGATTCGGCGCAAAAAGAACGCATCCTTTCAGCGGCCAGTGCAGCACCTGACCACCAGCAATTGCTGCCTTGGCGATTGGTAGAAGTGCCCCAAGGCAAACGTGAGTTGCTGGCCCAAGCCTTTGCTCAAGCCCTGCTTGAGCGAGATCCGTTGGCCCAAAAAGAAGAAATCAAGCAAGCGCGCGAAAAAGCCTTTCGTGCCCCTTGGCTGTTGCTGGCCATTTGCCGCACCCACGATCTGGCCGAATCCACAGAAAACCCTGTGCCCGCCAGCGAACGACTGGTCTCGCTGGGTTGTGCCCTGCAAAACATGATGCTCATCTGCAGTGCATTGGGCTTGGGTTCTGGCTTGACCAGCGGCAAGGCCATGCGCTCTCGTGCTCTGCGGGCGCTCTTTGGGTTAAGTGATCAAGAAGAGGCCGTTTGCTGCCTCAACATCGGTCACATCCGCGCCCCTCGCGAGAATCGGGAGCGCCCCAGCACAGAAGCATTTTTCAGCAGCTTGTGAGCTGGTCATTTCAAGACATGCAGAAGCACTGCTCAAGTCCTGTTTAAGACACCGTCTGATAAAACAGATTTTGGGGATGACGCGCCTGGGCGAAGAAAACCCAACGCTCGGCCAAAAGGCCAGCAAATTGCAGAAGCACGGCCAAGATCCAAGCCATTACCGAATGCGCCCCCAACGCAGCCACCAGCAACAGGGGCAAAGCAAACAGCAAAATCTGGAACACATACGGCATGCGTCGGACCGTTTGGGCCGTTGCACCATGGAAGAACTCACGGGTATTGAATGACCCAGCAGACATGCCCATGGACTTTTGCACCAAATTTGGGTTTTGAATGCCCGTAGCCGATTGCAAGGTGGATGTGGGCGACAATCTGGCATTGCGGCGCAAAGCTTGGCGGCGCATGAACCAAGCCAGCAAGGTGCTGCCCAGAGCCCAAAATTGAAGGCTTTGCAACAAGTCGTTTTGACCCGCCAAACTGCTCAGGGCACAGAGCAAAACGCTGCCCGAACTCATGCCCAGCAAAGTGAAATTAACCACCGTGAGCGGGTGTGCCCACTCTTGCAAAAAACGCAAGCAAGCGTAAATCATGGCCGTGCAGTACCACAAAGCAAAAGTGCCGATCACCACCAATGCCGACAAAACTCGCAGCACGGTGGGCGATGCGTCCATGGCGATGGCCAACCACCACAGTGCCACCCACGCCATGAGCAAGGGCAAAATGATGACTTCACGCGACATCCAGGAGGTGCGCCACATGGCCGCTGCCCGCCAGGCCCTGCCCTTTTGTCCCAGATGAAAGAACGAAGCCAACAGTCCGGCTGTCAACAGCATTTCGGCCAAGGCGATGGCACCCAGCAAAAAGACCGTAGGCAGTGGCAAGAGCCAACTGGCCACTGCCAAGGCCAACAGCAGACCTTGGGCAGTTCCGGCCAAGGTGGTAAACAACAAGAGAGACCAGGCTGGATGCATATCAAACTCGGTTGGATGAAGTTTCGCCGGGAGTCTGTGCTTCCGGTCCGACGGCCGCAGGTGTGACCCGGCGAGGCAAGTACATGTTGGCGGGCTTGGTCTCCCATTCAGGCATCAGGGCATAGCCACCCCGGTCGCGAATGGCCAGACTGACTTCGCTGTTCGGGTCTTTCACATCACCGAACAACCTGGCGTTGGTCGGGCAGGCCTTGACACAAGCGGGTTTGCGGTCCGCCTTGGGCAACAACTGGTCGTGAATGCGGTCCACACACAAGGTGCATTTGGTCATCACGCCGCTGGCATCGTCGAATTCGCGTGCGCCATAGGGGCAAGCCCAAGCACAGTATTTGCAGCCGATGCATTTGTCAGCATCCACCAACACAATGCCATCTTCCTTGCGTTTGTAGCTTGCCCCTGTGGGGCAAACCGGCACGCAGGGTGGGTCTTCGCAATGCAAGCAACTCTTGGGAAAGTGCACGGTGTCCGTATTGGGGAACGTGCCCGCTTCATAGGTCTGCACCCGGTTGAAGAAGGTGCCCGTTGGCTCGGCTGCATAAGGATTGACATCGCTCAATGGCCCGGCCATGCCGGAGGTGTTCCATTGTTTGCAAGCCGTGACACAGGCGTGGCAACCTACGCACACGTTCAGGTCAATCACCAGGGCCAGTTGCCTGGCCAGGGTGGGGGTTTCGGTGTCGATGGGGTCTGAACGCCCGCCTCCGTCTGCCTGCGCCCATCCGGGAGAAAGGCCTTGAGGGGGCGATTGCAACAGGTCTTTGAGCCACTGAATCATGGTTTGTTCTTCCCTGCAAAAAACCGCATTACTTGGCTCACGCCACCGCGTACACCAGGTACGGGGGCCATGGTCTCGACTTGCGGAAAACTCTGTTTTGGTTCTTCAGGCTCAGCAGGCCGAATGCGCACCCGCACGTCGTACCATCCCGCCTGTCCGGTGATCGGGTCGGAGTTGCTGACCCGTGCGCCCGGCGCCGCGCCAAAGTTTGCGGGCAACGGCAGTTCTTCTGAAATCAAGTGGTTGAGCAAAAAGCCTTTGCGCGCTTCGTCAGAACCCGGGGCCAAGTGCCAGGCACCATCGCCTTTGCCAATCGCATTCCAGGTCCAGACAGTGCCGGGTTCGACGGCCTCGCTGTAGCGCAACATGCAGCGCACCTTACCCCAATGACTTTCTACCCAAGCCCACCCGCCGTCTGCCACACCTGAAGATTGGGCTGTACTGGGGTGTACATGCAGGTAGTTGTGGCTGTGAATTTGACGCAGCCAAGCGTTTTGTGAATCCCAAGAGTGGTACATGGCCATGGGCCGTTGCGTGATCGCATTCAAGGGGTAGGTGTGGGTGTCGATGGCGGCGTCTTCAAGGGGCGCATACCAAAACGGCAAGGGATCAAAGTAGGTGTCGATGCGCTCACGCAAATGGTCTGGAGGCTGCCGCCCCTTGGATTTTCCTTGCGCAGCCAAGCGAAAGGCTTGCAGCGTGTCGGAGTAAATCGCCACTTGCACTGGGTCATTGCGCTGACGCCAACCTTTTTCTTTGGCGAAGTCTAGGTAATCGCGGTTCCAGTTGCGCATGAAGCGCATGTTCTCGGGCATGGTGTAGTGAAACACGCAGTTGTTCTGGGCGTAAGCCTCCCATTGCTTGGGGTTGGGTGCGCCGCGCAAATGCTGGTCACCGTTTTCACCACGCCAGCCCATCAAAAAGCCAATGCCCGGTTGAGGCTCGAAGTTGATGATGAAGTCGGTGTAACCCTTGAACTTTCTTTCCCCCGTGGCCGTGGTGAAAGCCGGGAACTTCATGCGAGAAGCCAGCTCGACCAGCACTTCTTGGAAAGGTTTGCACTCGCCAGTGGGTGCCAAAACGGGCACGCGCACAGAGTCCACCGGGCCATCGAACTCCGAAATCGGGCGGTCTAACATGCTCATGGTGTCGTGGCGCTCTAGATAAGTGGTGTCTGGCAGCACCAAATCGGCAAACGCCACGGTTTCGCTTTGAAAGGCATCGCACACCACCAGGAAGGGGATCATGTACTCCCCTTTCTCGTCTTTGCGGTTAAGCATGTCGCGCACGGTCATGGTGTTCATGCTGCTGTTCCAGGCCATGTTGGCCATGAACAGCATCAAGGTGTCAATGCGGTACGGGTCGCCCTTGACGGCATTGGTGATCACGTTGTGCATCATGCCGTGGGCAGACAGCGGATGCTCCCACGAAAACGCATGGTCAATGCGCAGCGGTGAGCCATCGGGATTGATGGCCAATTCGTCTGGGTGCGCTGGAAACCCGAGCGGTGCGGCATTGAGCGGGGTGTTGGGCTTGACCATCTCGGGGTCATTAAAAGCCCGATAGTTCGGCACAATATGACGTGGGTAAGGTGCTTTGTGGCGGAAACCACCCGGCGCATCAATGGTGCCCAACAAGCTCATCAACACCGCCAATGAGCGCACGGTCTGAAAGCCATTGGAGTGCGCAGCCAGCCCCCGCATGGCATGAAAAGCCAAGGGGCGGGCCTGAGTGGTCGGGTGGTGTTTGCCCCAGGCGTCGGTCCAGGCAATAGGCAAGTCAAAAGCCTGCGTCAGCGCAGCGTGGCCCAACTCTTGGGCCAACAAACGTATGCGCTCTGCTGCAATGCCCGTGATGGCTTGCGCCCATTCAGGCGTACAACTCAGTACCCGCTGGCGCAACAATGCAAATGAAGGAACCACCTTGGTGCCATCGGCCAAGGTGTAATGGCCCTCGGGCGGGGCATCGAGTGCGGGGTCGCAGCCCTCTGCAATGCCCTCAGGATAAGCGTTCAAGATGCGGCCGCTGGTCAGGTCGAATACCAACTTGTTGTGGGGGTTGCGGCCATCTCCTGGGGGGCCTTTGGCGGGGTCTGGGTCAAAGGCAAACAAGCCTTCACGCTCCCCTTCGTCTAGCACCACGAGTTGGGGCGCATTGCTGAAACGTTTAAGGAATGCATGGTCCAGCGTGTCGGTGCGAATCAACTCATGCAACAAGGCCATGAGCAAGGCACCATCCGTGCCGGGTTTGATGGGAATCCACTCATCGGCAATGGCCGAGTAGCCCGTGCGAACCGGGTTGATGGAGATAAACCGGCCACCCGCGCGCTTGAACTTGGACAACGAAGTCTTCATCGGGTTGCTGTGGTGGTCTTCGGCCGTTCCCAGCATCACAAACAGTTTGGAGCGCTCTAGGTCAGGACCACCAAACTCCCAAAAGCTGCCGCCAATGCTGTAAATCATGCCCGCAGCCATGTTCACTGAACAAAAACCTCCGTGGGCAGCGTAGTTGGGGGTGCCAAATTGCCGCGCAAACAAACCTGTGAGAGCCTGCATTTGGTCACGGCCAGTGAAAAGTGCAAACTTCTTGGGGTCGGTGGCCCGGATGTGAGTCAAGCGATCGCCCAGAATTTGGTACGCACGCTCCCAAGAGATGGCCTCAAACTCATTCGCACCCCGCTCACTGCCCGGTTTGCGCAGCAAGGGTTGGGTCAGACGTGCGGGCGAGTACTGCTTCATGATGCCCGCAGAACCTTTGGCGCAAATCACGCCCTGATTGAGTGGGTGATCGGGGTTGCCGTCGATATAGCGCACTTCCGGGCCTTTAGTGCCCTCCACCAAATGCACCCTGATACCGCAACGGCAAGCACACATGTAGCAAGTGGTGCATTTAACCGTGGTCTGAGAGGTGGGGTTAGGTGACACCAGCGGGTCTTGCAAAGGTTTGTTTGCAGGCTCGGAAAACAGGGACTTGAACACGGTGTTTCCTTAGATTCAATGGGTCCGACTGGCCAAAGTGGCCAGCGCGACAGAGGCAGTTCGTGCCAACAGCGAATCGGCACGAGAGGTCAGCACAATGGGCACCTGAGCACCCAAAACCAACCCGGCGCATTCGCCGCCTCCGACATAGACAAAACTTTTGTAAAGCATGTTGCCGGCATTCAAGTCGGGCATCAACATCAGATCGGCATCGCCAGCCACCTGGCTATTCATGCCTTTGAGCCGCGCAGCTTGGGCAGAGAAGGCGTTGTCAAAACCAAACGGCCCCTCAACAAGTGCACCAGGCCATGCCCCATTTTTTGATTGCTGCACCAGTTCTTGGGCGTCCAGCGTGGCGGGAATAGCTGGGTTAACCGACTCCACGGCCGCCACAATGGCCACCTTGGGTTCGGCTATACCCAGCTTTTGCAGCAAGGTCACGGCATTGCCTAAAACGTCGCGCTTGGTCTTTAAATCTGGGGCGATATTGACCACGCAATCGGCCAATGCCAAAAGCTTGTGGTAACGCGGCAGGTCAAATACAAAGGCGTGGCTGATGCGTTTGTCGGTACGCAGGCCCGTGTCACGATTCACAACGGCCGACATGAGTTCGTCGGTATGCAAAGAGCCCTTCATCAAAGCCGTCAGCCGTCCTTCGCGAGCCCACTGCGTTGCACAGGCCGCAGCGCTTTCGGGCGCTGCCGTATCTGCGTGGACGCATTCAAAAGCAGAGAGGTCTATACCCGCAGCCTCAGCCGCACGATTCATGCGGTCCTGCGGCCCCAGCAACACCACCCGGGCGATGCCCTGTAGGTGAATGTTGGCAGCGGCCTCCATAGACAAGGCATCGCAGGGATAAACCAAGCCCAGCACGGGCAATGCCGACGCTGCGCTGGTTTTGGCTTGCTCAATCAGTGCTGATAACCGTAGGTACGGCGTACCTTGGTTATCGACTTCTGAAGACGGTTTTGACATGCGGGCTCGGCCTGAAACTTAGACGTAGTCCTTGTACTTGTCCAGCATGCGGATGGGCTTGGCCAGAGCATCGCGGCGGAATGGATCGCCCAATTCACGGTTGCACATGATCTCAATGACACAGGTTTTGCCGTGGTTCATCTGCAAATCGATGGCTTTCTTGAGTGCAGGGCCCACGTCTTCCAATCGGTCCACCACAATGCCCTCAGCCCCCATGGATTTGGCAATGCCCGCGAAGCTTTCGCTTTCGAGCTCGCCTGCGACAAAACGGCGGTTGTAGAAATCCACCTGGTTTTTCTTCTCGGCACCCCATTGGCGGTTGTGGAACACCACGGCCGTCACGGGTATATCGTGGCGAACAGCGGTCATGACCTCCACCATACTCATGGCCCAAGCGCCGTCACCTGCGTAGGCCACAGCGGGGCGGTCAGGGGCCGCGCACTTGGCACCGATCATGGTGGGCAAGGAATAACCGCAGTTGCCAAAACTCATAGGGGCAAAGAAGCTGCGGGGCTCGTCAAAACGCAAGTAACTGTTAGCCACGGCATTGATGTTGCCAATGTCGGTGGAGACCATGACCCGGGGTGGCATGGCTTTTTCAAGCTCGCGGAGCACTTGGCGGGGTGCCAAATAGTTGCCGCCGGTTGGGGTGCGCTCGTTTTTGGCCTCTTCGATCATGTCTTGGCTGAACGGGTCTTTTTCGTGGGTCCAAGCATCGAGTTCTTTTTCCCAAGCGTCTTTTTCGGCCTTGACTGTGGCGGCGCGCTCTGCCTTGTTGGCATCACAGGCCAATGTCTTGGTCGCCAGGCGTTTGAGCAACTCGATCGCGACGGCTTTGGCATCGCCATGAATGCCCACGGTGATCTTTTTGACCAAGCCCAGATTGGTGTGATCTGCTTCAACCTGAATGATCTTGGCATCTTTGGGCCAGTAGTCCATGCCATGCTGCGGCAAAGTGCCAAAAGGCCCCATGCGCGAACCCAAGGCGATCACCACATCGGCCTGCGCGATCAATTTCATGGCGGCTTTGGAACCCTGATAGCCCAATGGGCCAGCCCACAAGGGATGACTTGCCGGGAATGAGTCATTGCGCAAGTAGCCATTGGCAACCGGTGAGCCCAGGCGCTCGGCCAAAGCCACGCACTCCTTGACGGCATCGCCCATCACCACACCCCCACCGGACAAAATCACGGGGAACTTGGCATTGGCCAGCAGCTCGACCGCAGCGTTCAGGCTGTTTTCACCGCCGTAGCCACGCTCGAGGCGCATCGGCTTAGGGATCTCGCAGGTCACTTCACCGTAGAAATAGTCTCGGGGGATGTTCAGCTGGGTAGGTCCCATTTCAGACATGGCACGGTCAAAACAACGCGCCGTGAACTCGGCCATGCGCTTGGGGTTGGTCACATGTCCTTGGTATTTGGTGAACTCTTGGAACATGGGCAATTGCTGGGCTTCTTGAAAGCCGCCCAAACCCATGCCCATGGTGCCGGTTTCGGGGGTCACGATGACCACGGGGCTGTGCGCCCAATAGGCGGCGGCAATGGCGGTGACACAGTTGCTGATGCCGGGACCGTTTTGACCAATCACCACGCCATGCCGACCGCTCACGCGGGCATAGCCGTCTGCCATGTGGGCCCCACCTTGCTCGTGCACCACCGGAATCAAGCGAATGCCTGCGGGGGCAAAAATATCCATCGCATCCATGAACGCCGAACCCATGATGCCGAACATCTCGGTCACGCCGTTGGCGACCATGGTTTCTACAAACGCCTCTGAAGGCGTCATTTTCTGCATGCCGCTCACTACAGTGCGGCTATCGGTTTTGGGGGCGCTCATGGGCTTCTCCTGAATAAACTATGGATTAAAAACAATTTTTCGAAACAATAAATTCCGAATTTCGAAACTTCATGCGACTATAGACAATACGACCCATCAAATCAACCTATATTTCATTTATCGGAAATATTTGTTCCGATTTTCGGGTTTTCCACTATGATATGAGCATGCCACTCGCTTCAGTTCCCCTCCAATCCCCTGCCCCCACTGAAATCAATGGGGACACGCCCACCTTGCGCTTGTTTGCGCTGCTGGAGGTCATCGCCAGCAAAAGCAGCTATTTTTCTTTGCAGGGATTGGCCGATGAAACCGGCTTGCCCAAACCCACCTTGCACCGCATGCTGCAGCAACTCGAAAGCGCCCATTTGTTAGAGCGCACGGCCGATGCCAAGCTTTACGGCACGGGCAGTCGCTTGCGCAAACTGGCCGAAAACTTGCTCATTAACGACACCACACATGGTGCCCGCCACGCCGTTTTGCGCCAACTGGTCAATGAAGTGGGTGAGAGCTGCAACCTGACCGCGCTCAGCGGAAGCGAAGTGATTTATCTGGACCGGGTCGAAACCTCGGCCCCCTTGCGCTTTTATTTGCACCCTGGGTCACGGGTGCCGGCACATTGTTCGGCCAGCGGCAAAATCTTTTTGTCGCTGATGACCCCCAGCCAGCGCCAGCGCTTGCTGGCCCACGCCACTTTGGAGGCTTACACCCCCAAAACTTTGACCGACTTGCAAGCACTTGAGCAAGAAATCAAACAAGTCAAACGTCAAGGTTTTGCACTGGACAATGAAGAGTTTTTGCCTGGCCTCATGTGTGTCGCCGCTTTGGTGCCCTCAAGCCAAGGCCCCTCCAACCTCTGCGTAGCCGTGCAAGCACCCGTCTTGCGCCTGACGCCGGAGCGCTGCCTGCAACTTTTACCCGCCTTGCAACGGGCAGCGCAAGCCATCAGTGCCATTGAAACCGAGGCCATGCCGTGACCCCTTCTGCACCCTTTAAACGCGTCGATGTACGCAGCGTCTTTGGCATCGACAGCCCATTGCAAGTGAGAGCTTTCAGTGAACGATCAGAGCATGTGCCCGAGATTGACCCTGAATACCGATTCAACCGCGAAGTCACTCTGGCCTTGCTGGCTGGTTTTGAGCACAACCGCCGAGTCATGCTGCAAGGCTTGCACGGCACGGGCAAGTCCACCCACATTGAACAAGTGGCGGCACGCCTTAACTGGCCCTGTGTGCGCATTAACCTAGATGGCCACTTGAGCCGTCTGGACCTGGTGGGGCGTGATGCCGTGGTGTTGCGCGAGGGTCAGCAGGTCACCGAATTCCAACCGGGCATCGTGCCCTGGGCGCTGCAACGTCCAGTCGCCTTGATTTTTGACGAATACGATGCAGGTCGCCCAGAAATCATGTTCGTGATTCAAAGACTTTTGGAGCGCGACGGCCAATTCACCTTGCTCGATCAAAACCAAGTGATCAAGCCCCATGCGCAATTTAGGTTATTTGCCACCAGCAACACCGTCGGACTGGGCAATTTGAACGGCCTGTACCACGGCGCTCAGCAATTGAACCAAGCCCAGATGGACCGCTGGAACATCGTGGCCACCCTCAACCACCTGCCCCCTGAACAAGAAATGGCCATCGTACGTGCCCGCGTACCCGCCATGCGGGAAGCCAACCGAGAGGCCCAGTTGCAGGCCATGGTGCAGTTTGCCAATCTCACACGGCAAGGCTTTAAGGTGGGTGATTTGTCCACCCTCATGTCACCACGCAGTTTGATCAGCTGGGCAGAAAATCTGGAAATTTTTGGTGACCTGACGCAGGCACTTTATCTGAGCTTCATCAACAAGGGCGATGAGTCCGAGCGCACGCTTTTGGGTGAATACTTTCAGCGTTGTTTTGACTTGGAGCTGCGCACGCCATGAGCTTCAACAGCGCGGGAGCCCCCCCGCTGTTCGGTGCCCCTGCGGAAACAGAGAGTAACCCCGCTGAAGGCCCCAACGCACAAGCCTTGCTGCGCCAACAACACGCGCAAGACGACCTATGTGCCGCCAGTGCTCGGGCCTTGAGCGCCGAGCCGAATCTGCATTACCGCCAACGCCGCCTTTATCGCAACACCCAACGCCTGCCCGACTTTGCGCCGCATCTGCACCCGGTCCATGGCCAGGATGATTGGCGGTCATTTCGCGCGGCCAGCGATGGTGCTGCATTGCGACTGCGTTACTCCGACAGCGCAGTGCATACGCGGCTGTGTCAACGCCACCCCTTGATGCCCCTGGAACGGCTGATCGTGGAAATGCTGGAACAAATTCGCGTCGAATCACTGGCCACCGAATTGGGCTTACCGGGCGCGGCGCACAACTTGCGTCACCGCTTTGAGGTCTGGGCTGTGGCCTTGGGTCAATCCGATCTGGCCGAAACCGTCCAGGGCCTGACGCTTCTGACCGTGGCGCTGATATGCCGTGCAAGGGTGCTGGGTGAACCGGTTCCCGAGGGCCTGATGGACATGATTGAGTCCACCCGTTTTGCCCTGTCAGCGGTCATTGGTCACGACTTGCGCGGCCTTAGGCTGACCCGTTTGGATCAAACCCTTTATGGTGAGCATGCCCTGAACATTGCACGCAATGTGGCTCAGTTCAGTGTGGCTGGCGAAGTGCAGCCCGCAGCCACCCGCATCAACCCGGTGCAACAAACCCGCGCCCGTCTTTCACTTTGGATTGACTTTGAAGGGGGCGAGGACAAAGACGCGGCGGCTGCATCCCCGGGCCAAGGGCAAAACCCTGAAGAAATATTAAAGACTTATGCCGTGTTCACCACGGCCTACGACCGCACGGTGCAAGCCGCCGACTTGGTTCGTCAGGCAGAACGCCAGACCCTGCGCACTGTGCTGGATACCCGCATTGAACGTCAGGGTGTGGCCCTGCAACCCTTGGTTCGGCAACTCAAGGCCATGCTCAGCCCACCGCGCTGGGATGACCTTGAACACGGCCAAGACGAGGGCCGAATAGACGGCAGCCGACTGTCCCAGTTGGTGGCCAACCCGTTGCAGCGGCAGCTTTTTGTGCGCGAGCGACAACGGCCTGTGCCCGATGCGGCCGTGACGTTTTTGATCGACTGTTCCGGCAGCATGAAATCACAGCGCGAATCCATCGCCATGCTGGTCGATGTCATGAGCCGCGCCCTGGATTTATCAGGTGTCAAAAACGAAATTTTGGGCTTCACGACGGGCGCCTGGAGCGGTGGACGCGCCATGCGCGATTGGCGGCGCGCCGGACAACCACAGCCCGCAGGCCGCTTGAACGAACGTTGCCACATGGTTTTTAAACCGGCGGAAAAAGCATGGCGATGGGTCCGCCGCGACATCGCTGCGCTGCTAAAACCCGAGATTTACAGAGAATGCCTCGACGGTGAAGCGCTGCTTTGGGCCGAGCAGCGGCTGATGGCACAAAACACCTCGCGTCGCATCCTGATGGTGATCTCCGATGGCAGCCCCAGTGACAGTGCCACCTCACAAACCAATGCCCCGCACTATTTAGAACAGCATTTGCTGGCGGTGACCGAACGCATTCAGCGCAGTGGCCAAATCGAGCTGACCGGGCTCGGCGTGGGCTTGGACATGAGCGCTTATTACCGCCACAGCGACATGCTTGACCTGTCTGATCTGGAAGGTCAACAAGTGTTCACACAAGTGCTGAGGGCCATGCGCCCCCGAAAACGATGAGCCTGTTAACCGCCATTTCCATTCCGGACAGCGCGCAAATGCTGACCTTGCTGGGCAGCAGCTTGGTGGTGCTGTTTGCCGGGTTTGTCCGGGGCCTGGTGGGATTTGGATTTTCTGCGCTTTGTGTCACCAGTTTGTCAGTTTTTTTGCCCCCGGCTCAGGTCGTCCCAGCCCTGTTTGTACTCGAAATTTTGGCCAGCATCAGCTTGCTCAAAACTTGTTGGCCCGATGTGCACTGGTCTTGGCTGCGGGTCTTGGCGCTGGGCAATTTGGTTTTTATCCCACTGGGTGTGCTGACCCAGCAGAGCCTGCCGCCCGACACCCTGCGCTTGCTGATTGCTGCACTCATTTTCTCTATTGCACTGGCTCAACTTCAAGGCCTGCGCCCACAAGGCGAACCTGGCAAAGCCTTGAAATGGGGCACCAGCATTTTCAGTGGCTGGCTGAATGGCCTGGCAGCCATTGGCGGCATTGCCGTGGCCATGGTCTTTAACCAGTCGCGACTGGCCCCGGCAGTGATGCGTGCCAGCTTGGTGGTGCTGTTTTTATTCACCGACCTGTTTGCCCTGCTTAGTCTGGCCCTGATGGCCCATTGGGGACTGGTGCCCTCAACGCTCAGTGAGATCAGTGGCCCCACGGCTTTTTGGTCCGCCGCCTGGCTGCCGGCCATGCTGCTGGGCATTTGGCTTGGACACCGCCAGAGCGCCAAAATTTCAGCAGACCAGTTTCGACGTTTTGTGCAAGTCTTGTTGCTGGTGATCGCTGTGTTGATGGGCTGGCGAGCACTCAACCCCTGATCGGTTATGCCCGAAACTCAGCAAAGGCCAATGGCACTAAGCCTTCTCCAGGGCGCGTTGCATCTGCTGCGCCACAAATTGACGAAACACCGCCATCACGGGTAATTCGGTTCGGCCAGCCAGCGTGACCATGCCCAAATGAGCGGAACCCACAAAAGGCGGGTCCATCACGATCTCGACCAACTCACCACTTTGAAGCCCCTGCCGGGCGGCCGCGATGATGCCCAGGTAAATAGCATCCGTATGGGTCACGGTCTCTATCAAGCTGGCGATGTCCTCACATTCCAAGCCTGTCAAGCGATGCGGATCTGCCAACGAACCGTAATGCGCCACCAAAATCCTCGCCACCTCGTCCGATAAAGGAATAGAGGCCATCGGGTAGTCTAATAACGCCTCAAATGCAGTGCCCCCCGGTCGGGCAACTTGCAACAAAGGATGCGACTTGCGGCAAATGAAACCTGCACGCAATTGCGCCATCACTTCAATGCGCAAATCAGGCGCCGGCACCACGCGACGTAAATCCACGACCAAGGCATCGAGTTCACGCGAGCGCAACTGCTGCAGTTGTAATGCCGTAGCGCCACGGCTGACAGACACATGAACAGCCGGGTGATGCTGGGCCACATAAGTCAACCAGGGTGTCATCAGCAAGGCCCCGGGCCCCGAACCCAAACCCACCCGGAGACTGCCCAAACCCCCTTGCTGCAGCAAAGCCGCCCCTTGTTTGAGTTCTTGAGCCTCGTGCACGATGCGCCTGGCCCGCTCCAGCACAGACAAACCCAAGGGCGTCAATTCATTCTTTTTACCCACCCGGTCCACCAAAGGCCCCCCCAGTTCCTCTTCGAGCACCTGAATACTGCGACTGAGCGCAGACTGGGTGATGAACAGTTTTTCGGCGGCGCGACTGAAGGACCCGGTCTCAGCCAAGGCCAGCCAATGGGTGAGGTGCTTGAGGTTCATGTATTCATTTTAAGAATGAAAATTATTAAAATAAGTCATTTGACACATAAATACGAGATTTTTAATATGAACACCGGTTTCTAACTATTCATCCGCCCTTTGGAGACAACCATGACCCTGACATCCTTTTTCAGCCGACTGATACCGGCCTTTGTTGCCGGATTTACCCTGTTCTCGGCACATGCCCAGAATTATCCCAACAAAACCATCAGCCTGATCGTGCCCTACCCTGCTGGTGGCCCGTCGGACTTTTTCGCACGCAAACTTCAACCAGAAGCTGCCGCCAAACTTGGCCAAACGATGATCATCGAAAACGTCGGTGGCGCAGGTGGCTCGATTGGCTTGAACAAAGTCATCAACTCACCCGCAGATGGCTACATGCTCGCGCTGGGCAGCCCCATGGAACTGGTTTTGGCCCCTATGGCCATCCAGGGTGTGAAATACAAGCCCGAAGACTTCAAGTTGGTGGCTCAATTTGCCACCACCAACACCATCCTGGCCGTCCGCACTTCACTCAATATCAAGAGCGTTGACGAACTCGTGGCACATGCCAAAAAGAACCCCAATACGCCGTTGTCTTATGGCAGTGTCGGACACGGTTCTTTGTATCACCTGATTGGTGAAAAATTTAGCCAACTCACCAAGGCCCCTATGCTGCATGTGCCCTACAAAGGCATCGCACCCTTGCTTTCCGACCTGATGGGCGGGCAGATCGACATGGCTTTCCTGCCCATGGCCGGCTCCATTCCACAAACCATCATCGACGGCAAGATCAAGGGCTTGGGCGTGACCGCAAAAACGGCCCACCCTCTGTTCAAGCAATTCCCACCGCTGGCCACCATGCCTGGCCTGGAAGCCATGGAGTTTGACATCTGGAGCGGTATCCAAGTCCACAAGAGCACGCCCGATGCAGTGGTTGCCACCTTGAGCAAGGCGTTTTATGCAGCCTTGGACAATCCGGAAACACGCAAGGCTTTCGAGGCCAGCGGCAACGTGGTGTTGGCCACCCGCACCCCCGCCGACCTGACTAAAACCTACAACTCCGAGATTGAGCGTTATCGGGGCATTGCACGCAGCATCAACCTGCAACCCCAGTAATAAAAGGCCCCCCATGAACGCGCCCAGCGATGGTTTTTTGCACGAAAAACTGCAAGCCCTGCATGCGCAGGCAGATGAATTCATCGCGGTGCGGCGCGACATTCACCGACACCCCGAGATGGGCTACAAAGAGTACCGCACCAGTGATCTGGTGGCCGAACAATTGGTCTCTTGGGGCTATCAGGTGCAGCGCGGTCTGGGCGGCACCGGTCTGGTAGGTCAACTGAAAAGGGGCGATGGCACGCGTGCCATCGGCATTCGTGCCGACATGGATGCGCTGCCCATCGACGAAGCCACCGGCCTGCCTTATGCCAGTTGCAACGTGGGCATCATGCATGCCTGCGGCCACGATGGGCACACGGCCATGCTGTTGGCGGCGGCCAAGCACATTGCCCTGAAAGGCGTTTTTTCGGGCACCGTCAACCTGATTTTCCAGCCAGCAGAAGAAGGCCTGGGCGGCGCTAAAAAGATGATGGAAGACGGTCTTTTCCGTCAATTCCCATGCGACGCCATCTTTGCTATGCACAACATGCCGGGCCAACCGCAAGGTCATATTGTGTTGCGTGACGGTGCGGCCATGGCCTCTTCAGACAACGTGACCATCACTTTGCACGGCAAAGGCGGGCATGGGGCCATGCCGCATTTGTCGGTAGACCCGGTGGTGGCCGGATCGGCCATTGTCATGGGCTTGCAAAGCATCGTGGCACGCAATGTCGACCCGCAGCAAATGGCCATCATCACGGTGGGCGCGTTCAATGCAGGGATCGCTAACAACGTGATCCCGCAAACCGCGACGCTGAAGCTGAGTGTCCGTTCGCTTGACCGCGATGTGCGCATCTTGCTCGAACAACGCATCTGCGAATTGGTCCATGCCCAAGCCCAAAGCTATGGTGTAAAGGCAGACATTGACTACCAACGGGGTTACCCCGTGCTGGTCAACCACATGGCCGAAACCGACTTTGCCCGAAATGTGGCCGAAGAACTGGTGGGCACCGACAAAGTGGTCCGCCAAGGCCGCGCTCTGAACGGCAGCGAAGACTTTGCCTTCATGCTTGAAGAAGTGCCCGGCAGCTACCTCCTGATCGGCAATGGCGACGGCACGGGCGACGGGCACGGTGCCTGTATGGTGCACAACCCGGGTTACGATTTCAACGACAAAAACGTTGCCATCGGATCGGCTTTCTGGACTTTGCTGGTCGAGCGTTTTTTACCCGCCTGAACACCAAGTTTGGACAGTGAACCGACCGACAGGCTCAGCCTGCGGTCGGTTTTTTTATGGGGCGCGTTGAATCAGTTCTTGAGTGAGTGCGTGCAAGCGCGTTCCGGTGCGCGTGAGGTCGGTCACCACACTGAAATGGTTAAGGCCGGGCAAGTCTTCGCAGACAGGCACTGTTTTGGGCCCCCAAGCTTGGTGAATCAAACGGTTTTGACGCAAAAATTCGGCGCTCTCGTCTCCCCCGGCTACGGAGTAAAGCACCCCTTTAGCGGGCCGTTGCCATTTAGCCGGGCTGGCTATGCGAACTTGGGCTGGCGTTAGCTTCAGATCTGCCTGCACAAAAGGGGTCTTGCGCACAGGTTCCAAATCGAACAGGCCTGAAATTGACATCGTTTTGCGCACCAAACCCGCAGGCAAATCACGTCCCACTTGCTTCCAGTTGCAGCCCAGCATCATGGCCGCCAAATGGCCGCCCGCCGAATGGCCAATGACCGTGATGTTGCTGCGGTCACCACCGTGCTCGCCAATATGACGCCAGACCCAGGCCGTGGCTTGGGCCATTTGAAGGGCAATGTCCGGAATGGTCACGGGCAGTGACTCGGTGCCCGGGCAAAGGGCGTAATTCACGACCACGCCACACGCCCCCATGGCATGCAGGGCGGGGGCAACAAATGAATGGTCAGATTTGTCCAAACTGCGCCAATAGCCGCCATGGATGAAGATCACCACCGGCGCATGGGCCTGGGCTGCGGGAAAAATGTCGAGCGTTTCGTTAGGCCCATCGCCATAACGCACATCAAGTTGCGCTTTCAGCGTGTCACGGGCCTGGGCGGAGGCTTGGGTCCAGTGGGCGAAATGATCCGCAAAATCCGGCACCAGCGCCCGGTTGTTGTACATACGGTCGTGCCAGGCGGCATCTTTAATGGGCATGGGTATCTCCATAAATGAGGTTCCGTCATCTTGGCACAAGCCACAAACCTTGACTGCAAAACCCGGGACAACAGAAGGCAGGCATGCCCACAATCCCCTAGATTTTCATCTCCAGACGCAGTTGAACAGTACGCCAGTTGCGGTCTGTGGTGCGGGCCGTCTCGCTCAGACTGCCATTGATGAAGCTGGAAGAGGTCAGGTAATCACGCGGCACCAGGTTGCTGACGGTCAGGCGCAAGGCATTGACCCCTGAAATACGCCACAAACCGTACACGTCTGCCACCCGTTTGACCCCTTGGTAAGACAGTTGTTGTTCTGAACGCTGGGTGAAGTAATCAGGATTCCAATTCAGGTTACCTCCCAAGGTCAAGGGCAGGCCGCGCAGTCGGTAATCTGCCCCCAAGTTGGCCGTCATGCCCGGTTGCTGGTCCAATCGGTTGTTGGGTCCGGGTATCTCTTTGACTTTGGATCGAAAGAAACTGGTGTTGCTTCGAATGTCCACGGGCCAGGCATCCGTAAATGCTTGGTCCAAGCGGAATTTGGCCTCCAGTTCAATGCCTTGGGTGTAGGCGTCTCCAACATTGGCAGGCGAGGAAATATAACGCTGTGTCGCACTGTTGTACGCGGTGGTGTAACGGATCAAATCAGTGATCTTGCGGTGAAACACGTTGGCGCTGAGCACGCCCCCCTGATCTAGGTAACGCTCAAAAGCCAAATCAATTCCTGTTGCCAACTCCGGCTTCAAGTCAGGATTGCCCGTGCGATCGGGCTGTGTCCAGCTGTTTTCACCTAAAGAAGGCACGTAACGTGCAACCAAGTTGTACAGAGTGGGTGTCTTGTAGCTGCGGGTCAAACTCATGCGTATCTGGTCACGCTTTTGCGGATCGGGTTTCCAGACTGCATGCAGCAAAGGTGTCCAAACCGCGCTTTCATTGCGCTTAAGAACATCATTGAGAGCGCCTTGGGTCAAAATATTTTCGTAGCGTAACCCCCCATAAGCAGACCAATGGGTATTGATCTTGAACTCGTCCTGCGTGTAGGCCGCCCAACGCCGCGTTTTGGCATTCAAATCTCCACCGTCCTCCAAGCTGGCAGCATTGCCTTTTTCATCCCGATGCACCTGCTCTAACTCCAATCCGCTCACGATCTGATGACCGTTGTCCAGCGAACGCGTCCATTTGCCATTCAGACTCGTGGTTTTGTCGACGAAATTTTGAGTCTCAAAACCGTTGCGTAAAAGAGCTTGTCCGTTGCCGCTCAGCGCTCCGGATGCGCCCGTTTGGTCCATTCGGTAGTCGTACCTGGATTCACCAAGACCAAAGCGCACCTCCAGTCGGTCATCGGCTGACAAGCGTGTAGCCCATTGACCGTTGAGTCTGCCCATCTTGAAATGGCTGCGGGTGATCGATTGCGTGCTGTCGCTCACAAAAGGACTTTCAAGGGTTTTGACCTGGGCTTTCGACTGGTTGCGCCAGTCGGAAATGATCACAAAAGGCGTCAAGGTGAGACTTCTTCCTTGCTCACCTTTCCACTGCAATCGGGCATTTGCATGAATCGCCTGACGATGCCCCTCGCTGTTGTTTTGCCGTACTCGGTCCGTGTTTTGCGAAGATTCCGTAACCGTGAAACTGTCATCCGCCCGGCGGTTGTCGGTCAAAGAAAGGGTCACGGTTCCGATCAAGGGCTCGGTTTTAAGGTTTCGCACCCAGTTCAACTGGTTGGATCCCTGCCCGTGTTCTTGGCTGCGCGTGAGTTTCAAGTCGTCCGGATTGGCTTTTTGACCCTCGCGGAGCACGATATTGATGGTGCCTGCAATGGCTCGCGCGCCAGTTTCGGCTGTGGGGGCACGCAAAATCTCGATTCGCTCAACTTGCTCGGGCGTGAGGGAATCCACTGAAAAACCGGGGGGCATGCGCTCACCATCCAACAAAATCTGGGTATAACCGCCACCCAGACCACGCATACGAATGCCCCCACCCCGGCCCGGCGCACCCTGCACGGTCATCCCAGGCAAGCGCTTGAGGACTTCACCCAAAGTTGCATCACCCTGCTTTTCGATCTCTTCACGGCCGATGACAATTTTGGAAGCGCTGGACTCTCTTCTCGCTTCGGTGTCATTGTTTCGGTTACTGCGAATTTCGATTTGGCCCATATCTGTCGCTGCGGGCGATGGGACAGGGGTTTGCGCAGCCAATTCACCAGAGGCCAACAGAACACCCATAGCCGAAACAGCGCGGCAGCACTGAAAAGTAACAAACCGCCGTTTCAGTGCGAAAAGAGCCGGAAAATTGAAGAGTTTGAAGCCTATGTCATCCATTGACCGATTTTGACAGCCTCATGAGAAACCAGTTTGAAGCCCAGGTAAAGACCGGGCGTTCAACCAGAGTTCACTCACCCGACTTGAAGAGAGCAGCCACCTTGCGTTTGGGCTTGATGTTGGCAGATATGGAAGAACGCGCCGTTTTGGGTACCGATGCTTCCCAGCTGGGCGATGCATCGACGGCAGTTGGCTCGTAAGGTTTTTCAAAAAACGGATCGCGGTTGATCGGTGCCGGCCTGAAGCCACCCCGGCGCTCACGGGGTGAGTCAAGTACATCGCGCGGGTCGTGGTCTTCGCGGCGACGGCCTTCAAAAGCTCGGGCACGCGGGCGATCCTCGGCACGAGAACCCCATTTTTCGGGGACGGGGCCCACCGGGCGCTCAGACTCAAGTTGCAGCGTTTCAACTTCCAGTTTTTTCTTGATCAGCTTCTCAATATCGGACACTAAACGTGTATCCGACGGGCTGACCAAAGTCACAGCCAAACCGGAAGCTCCGGCTCGGCCTGTGCGGCCAATACGGTGCACATAGTCTTCGGCATTAAAAGGCACGTCAAAATTAAATACCGCTGGCACATCCTTGATGTCCAGACCTCGTGCAGCCACATCGGTGCAAACCAACAAATCGACTTCGCCTTGTTTGAAGGCTTCCAAGGCTTTCAAGCGCTCGTCCTGACTTTTGTCGCCATGCAAAGCCGCCGTTCGCAAACCTTCGCGCTCCAGTGAGCGTGCCAATCGGCCGCAACCGAGTTTGCTGTTCACAAAAATAAACGCCTGCTTGATGCCCCGATCGGTCAGTACCTTGCGGATCACCCGGCGCTTGTCATCGTCTTGGGCAGCATAAAAGCGTTGCTCAACCGTAGAAGCGGTTTCGTTGGGCCGGGCCACCTCAATGGTGATCGGATTCTGCAAATAACTGTTGGCCAGACGCTTGATCTCGGGCGAGAAGGTGGCCGAAAACAACAACGTGGTGCGTTGCTTGGGCAAATAGCTCAAAATCCGCTGCAAATCGGGCAAAAAGCCGATATCGAGCATGCGGTCGGCTTCGTCGAGCACTACATATTCAACCTGGTTGAGCACCGCATTTTTAGCCTCAATGTGATCCAGCAAACGCCCCGGTGTGGCCACCAAGACTTCAACCCCCCTTTTCAGCTCCAGGGTCTGGGGCTTCATGTCCATGCCACCAAACACCACGGCGCTACGCAACTGGGTGTATTTGGCGTACAACTTGATCTGTTGGGCCACTTGATCCGCCAGCTCGCGGGTAGGCAGCAGTACCAAGGCCCGCACAGGGTGGCGGGCAGGCGAGGTAGAGGGGTTTTCGTGCTTGAGCAGGCGTTGCAACAAAGGCAGCGAAAAAGCGGCCGTTTTACCCGTGCCGGTTTGGGCTGCCCCCATAACATCCTGGCCTGTCAACACCACCGGAATGGCTTGGGCCTGAATAGGGGTCATGGATTCGTAGCCCATTTCGGCTACGGCTCGTGCCAGCGTGGGCGCCAGCGATAAATTTGAAAAAGAGTCGGTCATTAACCCGGTATTGTCGCATTTTGGGCAAGTACTGCCCAAATTCACGTTTTTGGTAATGTCACACCCACTTGACCTTGGTATTTGCCACCCCGGTCTTTGTAACTGGTTTCACAAACCTCGTCGCTTTCGAGAAACAAGACCTGGGCACAGCCTTCTCCCGCATATATTTTGGCGGGAAGCGGCGTGGTGTTGCTGAATTCAAGCGTTACATAGCCTTCCCACTCGGGTTCAAAAGGCGTGACATTGACAATGATTCCGCAGCGCGCATAGGTGCTCTTACCCAAGCAAATGGTCAACACATTGCGTGGAATTCGGAAATATTCCACGGTGCGTGCCAAAGCAAAACTGTTGGGCGGGATGATGCAAACATCGCCCTCAATGTCGACAAAACTCTTTTCATCGAAGTTTTTGGGGTCCACCACGGTGCTGTAAATGTTGGTGAACACTTTGAACTCGGGGGCACAACGAATGTCATAACCGTAGCTGCTGGTGCCGTAGCTGACGATTTTTTGTCCTGCGGCGTTCAGGCGAACCTGACCCGGCTCAAACGGCTCAATCATGCCGTGCTGCTCAGCCATCCGCCTAATCCATTTGTCGCTCTTGATACTCATGCCGATTTCTCCATCTAGGCCGCATTGTAGAGCGGCTGAATTCACGACTGATCACCCAAAAAACAAACCCCTGCCGACTTGGCTACACACAAGATTCCAGCATTTGATCGTCAAAACCTAGGGTTTTCTCTGAATCTTGATCCGCCATTTTGAGTTCTAATTAAGTCATATTTTGCATACGTATGCAATTTTTTAACGGGTCGTTTAACTTCCGATTCTTGCAACCATGCACAACACAACAACCCACAACCTGCGGAAAAGTGTGACCTCACACAACGTAGCTGAACTCGCGGGGGTGTCCCAGTCGGCTGTCAGTCGCAGCTTCACACCAGGGGCCAGTGTGGCCGAAGCGACCCGGCTCAAGGTCTTGCAGGCTGCCAAGCGTTTGGGGTACCTCCCCAACCTGCATGCGCGCACCTTGATTACAGGGCGCACACGCATCGTGGGGGTGGTGCTAGCGCACCTTGACAACCTGTTTTACCCCCGCTTTTTGCAACTTTTGTCCGAACAATTGCAAACCCAAGGGATGCAGGTCATGTTGTTCATTGCCGAGGGACAAGGCAACGACAATCTGCTTGAGCACATGCTGCAATATCGGGTCGATGCCATCGTGCTGGCCGCCACATCGTTGTCGTCATCACTGGGGAAAGCTTGCCTGCAGGCAGGCATCCCTGTGGTGATGTTCAACCGCGTTTCGGCCCAATCCAGTGACCGGTCTTTTCACTCGGTCCGCACCGACCAAGAAGAAGGCGCGCGTCAAATTGCCCTGCATTTGATTGCGGGTGATCACGAGCGCATTGCCTATGTCGCAGGCCACCTGGACGCATCAACCAACCAAGAACGTGAAAACGGCTTCCGCACAACACTGGCTGAACAAGGAAAAGCTGTCTTTGCTTATGGGGTTGGTAAATACGATGCCGCTACGGCGCAAGCTGTCGTGCGCTCTTGGTACCTAGACCGATCCGGCCAGCCGCGACCCCTTTCACTTTGCCCCGATGCCATCTTTGCAGCCGACGACCAAATGGCTCTGGCCATCATGGACACTTTGCGCGATGAACTGCACTTGCGCGTCCCAGCCCAAGTTTCTGTTGCAGGCTTTGACGATGTCCCTCAAGCCAGCGCATCAGCTTATGGTCTGACCACATATGCACAACCCCTTGGACCCATGGTGCAAGAGCTCGTGGAACTGCTGATGGCACAAATTGCCCAACGCAACGAACCCATGGCTTCGAATAAAAAAAATAAAGGGCACGCCACGGTGGTTCCCGGCCAACTGATTGTGCGAACTTCGACCCGCCAACCTATCTGATTTCCCCTTTTTTCAACTGTCAACACACCAAACCAAGGAGACAAGCATGTTAGAACGTCGTCAATGGATGCAATGGGCCAGCGCTTATGCACTGGGCACTTATGGCTTAGGAGCTCACGCTCAAAGTGCCATGCTCAAACCCGGCAAGCCTTTTGCAGGCCAAACTGTGAATGTGCTGAGTGTGGTGGCACCGCAGTTCAGCGCACACGAGGCCCGATTGGCAGAGTTTGAAGCGCAAACGGGCATCAAAGTCAAATACCAATACGTGCCCTTTGCCAGCATGCGCGAAAAACTGACGGCCGAATTGGTGGCCAAGACGGATCAATACGATGTTCTGAGCGCCATGGACATTTGGGGCCCAAGTTTGTACAACTTGTTTGACCCGCTCAACGCGCGCCTGGCCGATAAAAAGATCGACATGGCAGCGCGTTATCCCAACGCACACTTGCGCGCCGCCCGCGATGGCATGGGCAATGGCCCCAACTACATGGGCCTGCCGATCCGGGGACATGTGCAGTTGCTGTTTTATCGTAAGGACATCTTCAAGCAATTGGGGCTTAAGGCCCCCGAGACTTGGGACCAAATGGTCGAAGCGGGTAAAACCATTCAGTCCAAAACCGATCTTTCAGGTGTGGCCATGTATTACGGCAAAACCGGCGGTCAGAACCTGATGATCTGGTTCAACTACCTTTGGGGCATGGGGGCAGACCTGCTTGATGCAAAAGGTCAGGCCGCATTCAACTCACCCCAAGCCGTGGCCGCCACGCAGCAGTACCTGGATGTCATGCTGAAGCACAAAGTAGCGCCTGCAGCAAGCGCCTCGTTCAACGAAACCGATGCGGTCAACTCGGTGGCTCAAGGTAAGAGCGCCATGGTGCCCGTGTGGTGGTGGCGTTATGCGGGCCTGACCGACCCAAAAACATCAACACTCAAGCCAGAACAAATCGGCTTCACTTCATTGCCTTCTATGCCAGGGCAAGCCAACACCACGTACACCAACTCATGGTTTTACGGGCTCAACCGCAACAGCACCAAAAAAGATGCGGCCATGGAATACCTGACTTGGCTGACCCAGCCCGAGATCGAGCGCGACTTGCTACTGGACCGCAGCAAAAACGAAGTGGTTGCCGTGCAAACCAGCAACCTCATCAATGGCGATGTGAATGTGCGCTTCGGCGGCATGCACGTTTCTGCTGCGCAGGCACTAAAAGGTGCCAAGGGTGTGCCGCTGTTTGCGCAATGGCCTCAAATGTCCGACTTGCTCGAAGCCACCATCAATGAATTGGCTTCAGGCAAGGGAGATGTCAAGCAGGCCCTAGACAACGCGGCGCTTCGGGCGCGCCGCATTCTTCGCTAAGGGAGCACCATGCGCTGGCGCAACACCCCCCCTTGGGTTTGGCTCCTAACGCCTGCCTTGGTCTTTGTATTGGCCATGGCGGTGTTTCCGCTGGCGTATTCTTTTTTGCTGAGTTTGCGTGAATGGAAACTGGCACAAACCGACAGTCCAGGTGCTTGGGTCGGCATGAGCAATTACGTCAGTTTGCTCACCGACGACCCCGAGTTTCTGGACTCGGTCAAAGTGACCGCCGTTTTTGTGTTTTGGGACGTGCTGGTCACATTGATCTTCGCATTGGGGGTCGGGCTGTTGCTAAAACGCGAAGGTAAGATTTTCTCAATTGCGCGCGTTTTATTGCTGTTGCCATTTGTCATGAGCCCGGCCGTTATTGGCATTTCTTTCAAGTTTTTCCTGAACGCCGAATACGGCATTCTTCAATACTTGCTGGGTTGGTTTATTCCCGCGCTCGAGGGCAAAGTCTGGTTATCAGACAGCACCCTGTCCATGATCGCCGTGGTGGCCTCGGATGTGTGGCACTGGGCACCCTACATGACCTTGGTCATGCTGGGGGGGCTGGCGTCGATTCCCAAAGAAACCGAAGAAGCCGCCCGGGTAGATGGCGCAGGTCCCATCCGGGTTTTCTGGGATGTGACTTTGCCCCAACTTTGGCCAGTCATCGCCATTGTGGCCATCCTCAAGACCGTCTTCGCGCTCAAAGCTTTTGACACCATTTACACCTTGAGTAACGGGGGTCCTGGCACCTCGACTCAAACCTTGGCTTACTACATTTACAACACGGCTTTTGGTTATTACGACATGGGCTACGCCGCTGCGGCCGCTTATATCCTGACGGCTACATTGCTGTGCGTTGCCATGTTTTACCTGCGGCTGGTACTCAAAAAATGAACGCGCAAATACCTGTCCGGCCGCCCTTGCCTATGCCATCGCGCACCCTTGCGCTGGCCAGGCGCTGGGGTCTCGATTTTTTTAGCCATGCGGGCGTATTGCTGGTCATGGGCACCATCGTGTTGCCCATTGTCTGGATCATGCTCACTGCGTTCAAAACTCCGCGCGATGTTTACTCCCTCGACGCTGCGCTGTTGTTCACACCCACCCTTGAAAACCTGTACACGATTTTTGCGCACCCCTGGAATTTGGGCGACAAAATTCTTAACAGTCTGATCGTGTCATTGGGAACCGTGGTGCTGGCCACCCCTATGGCCACGATGGCGGCCTATGCGTTTTCAAGGTTTGAGTTTCCCTTCAAAAAATTCTTATTTTTGTTGGTCATTGCATCGCAGTTCATTCCTGCTGCTGTTGTGGTTTTGCCTTACTTTTTGATGTTCAAAGCTTATGGCTTGCTGGACACCAAAATCGCTCTGATTTTGGTCAACCTGTCCATCGTGCTGCCCTATGCGGTTTGGATGATCAAAGGCTTTCTGGACGCCGTCCCCATAGAGATCGAGGAGTCGGCCATGGTGGATGGCGCTCCCCGCTGGCGTGTACTGGCCGAAATCATGGTCCCCGCAGCTTGGCCGGGCATCATTACTGCCGCCGTGTTCAGCTTTACACTGACCTGGAACGAGTTTTTGTTTGGTCTTATTTTGAGCAAGCAAGACGCCCTGACATTGCCCATTGGGCTGATCGGTTTTAGAACCGAGCGCGGCGACTTGTGGGAATTGATGGCCAGCGGAGGCCTCATGATCACCTTGCCCATGTTCCTGTTGTCCATGCTGGTGCAAAAGCACTTTGTCGGTAGCCTTACGGCAGGCTCTGTACGTTGAATTCCAAGGCCCCCTATGACTACCATTGATTTACGCCATATCCACAAACGTTTCGGCACCACCCATGTGGTCAAAGACCTTAGCCTGAGCATCGCAGACCGCGAGTTTCTGGTGCTGTTGGGACCCTCGGGTTGCGGCAAAACCACCACCATGCGCATGATCGCCGGACTGGAAGATGCCAGCGAAGGTGATCTGCTGTTTGACGGTCAGCGCATCAACGACTTGCCCCCGCAAAAACGCGATGTCGCCATGGTTTTTCAAAACTATGGCCTCTACCCCCACATGAGTGTTCACGACAACATCGCTTACCCGTTGAAACTGCAAGGGATGTCTGCCCAAGATCGTCAAAAACAAGTTTTAATTGCCGCCAACCGTGTTGGCCTCGAGCCTTTCTTGCAACGCATGCCCCGCCAACTGTCCGGTGGCCAACGCCAGCGAGTGGCCTTGGCGCGCGCCATTGTGCGCAACCCGCGTGTATTTTTAATGGACGAACCCCTGTCCAACCTGGATGCCAAACTGCGTGTGACGGCACGCGCTGAAATCAAATACCTGAGCGAAGAATTGGGCGTCACCACCGTTTATGTCACGCACGACCAAGTCGAGGCCATGACCCTGGCCCATCGGGTGGCCGTGATGAACGATGGGGTGATTCAGCAACTTGGCCGTCCTGAAGACATTTACAACGACCCGGCCAACCTCTTTGTCGCGGGCTTTATTGGGTCTCCGGCCATGAACCTGCTGCCCATTCACGCGCAAGGCGATCAAGTGAACTGGGACAACGGCCCGCTGATGGATTGCAAGGCCCCTGGCCCAGGCCAATGGACTTTGGGTGTTCGCGCCGAGGACATGGCCATTGTTGAACCCAGCAAGGCCCAATTCAGTGCCGACGTCTTCACTTTTGAGTTATTGGGCGATTGCAGCATGGTCAACCTGAAACTGGCCGGGCAAGTATTTTCAGTCAAAGCGGCCAAAGACCTGCGCCTGAACCGGGGCGACCGTGTCGGCGTTCAACTGCCGCCGGCACAACGTTTGTACTGGTTCAGCCCTTCAGGAGAGCGGGTTCGTGCCTGAACTTCCGTTGCTTGACACCCTACCAACGTGCTCGGACGACGTGCTGCGCCTGCTGATTCCTGGCTCCCTGTGTGACGCACGACTGTTCGGGCCTTTGTGCAGCCATTGGTCAAGCGGCCAACGCGTGCAGCATGCCAGTTTGCACAATTTGTCAGACCCGGTTGACTGGTGGCGGGCGCAACTGAACCATTTGCCCGGTCAATTTGATGCGATTGGTTTTTCACTGGGCGGACTACTGATTCAGGCACTGCTGCGCATAGCACCGGAGCGCGTGCGCAGCGTAGTTTTGATCGCTAGCAGCGCCGACGCAGCCAGTGCCACGCACCAAGAGCGCTGGCAATTGCAGCAAGCCCAGTGGCAACAAACAGGTCCGCGCGCATTGGCCAGGTCCATGGGGCAACAAGCCAGCCCCAGCCTCTCTGAGGCGCACCTAGATCTGCTGCAAGACATGGCGCAAAGCACCCCTGAATCCTCATTCATGGTCCAAGGTCAGTTCAACGCCAGTCGCCTCAGCGGTTTGCCCGTTTTGTCTGACAGTGCATCCCCCTTGTGCCTGATCAGCGGCGCACCCGACCCCTGGTGCACACCCTCTGTACAGGATCGCATGATGCAAGCCAGACCCGATGCCCAGCAATGGGTGGTGGCTCATGCGGGCCATTACCTGCCGCTGGAAGCCCCCGCCGAAGTGGCCCAGGGCATTGACCAATTTTTATCATCAATTTCACCCTCTGCTGCAACACCATGAACCTCGAACAATTGCGGGCACGCCACATCCCTTTCGATAGCTTGCGCTCCACCACAGAAGCCTTCATCGACTATGCCATCGAAGAATGCTCGCCCAAATTCAATTACGCTCTGATCGGATCGGGGGTTTCGCAAAACCCAAACCAACCCGTCAGCCTGCGTGATCTGCACGGTTTTCAGTTGGGCGGAGTCTCATTGCCCCACGGCAAAGTCAACCCACCGCACATGCACTTCACTTGCGAGGTGTTTGTTTGCACACGAGGCGACTGGAAACTCATGTGGGGCTTCAACCCCGAGCCAGAGCAGGCCATGATTGGCGAAGGCGACATTGTGTCTGTCCCCACCTGGATTTACCGCTCTTTTCGCAATGAAGGCGTTGACGATGGCTTCTTGTTTTCTTGCCTCGGCAGAGACGACAACGGCGGCATCTTGTGGGGTCCGAGCACCGTGGCGGCCGCCCAAAAAGCCGGGGTGTATTTGACCTCCGATCACCGCATGGTCAACACCCTTCGGGGGGAAGCACTGGGACCGAACGAGCGCTTGTGGGAACCCATGACACAAGAAGAAATTGCAAACCTCGAGGTTTGGACCCCCGAGGCGATGGCACAACGCGTGGTTCGCTGGAAAGACCTGCGCTGGAGCCAGGAAGCCTTGCTGGACAGCGCTTTGCCCGGACACGGCGCCGCCATGGCCCCAGTGGTGGGACTGGGCATGAGCCAAAGTCGAAGCGCCATTCCCCCTGTGGCCAACTCGCACGGCATGTCTATTGAGTGGTTACGCATTCCGGCAGGCGGTCAAGTAGACTGGCACCGACTGGGCCACAAACAAGTGGTCATCGCCAAAAAAGGCGACGTATTGGTCAAGGTACGTGCCGACGATGGGGTTTATGAGCAAAGCCTGCACGGCAGTGCGCAAGCTTGGGATGCCTATGCCCTGCCCGACCAACACTGGCGCAGCCTGCACAACACGGGCACTGAAACCGCCTATGCGCTCTTGGTCACCTCCGGCGATGAAAAGAAAAAAATCGAATGGGCTGACGATGTCGTGAGCGCCGCAGCCTCTGCTGGCTGGACACTGGACGCGAATTACTGCACCGCCCTCAAGCGTTTTGTAGACCGCTCACAGCGATAAATGGCAAATTGTCTTGCGCAGCACGCCCTGAAGCAACCAACACATCAACCACACTTTGGACATGCCGATGAACGCCGAATCAAACCAAACCAGCAACAAATCCGCCTCAGCGCAGACCCAGAACAGCCCCCTCGGTGCGCCTCTGCCACCGGGTTTGCCATTGGACACGCGTTTGCGCACGGCCTTACAAGGCAAGCAAACATTGCACGGCATTTTTTGCGGATTGCCAGTGCCCGCCTTGATTGAAATGGCCGCATTTGCAGGCTTTGATTTTGTGGTCATTGACAACGAGCACGGCATGGCCGGGTTTGAAAGCACCGAACACATGCTTCGGGCGGCCCGTGCCAGTGGCATTGCGCCCATCGTCCGATGCTTTGAGGCCGACATTCCCCGCAACCTCGATGCCGGAGCCAGTGGCATCCAGGTGCCCATGGTGCAAAGCCCCGAACAAGCCGCTCGCTTGGTGCAAAGCCTGCGCTACCCACAGCCGGGCGCGGCTAGCGGTTTGAGCGGCATGCGTGGCAGCGCCTTCAGCACGCGCGCGGCAGGTTACGGTGCGTTTGGGGGCCCAGCACACACGGCGCGAAGCAATGCCTCCATTGCTTGCATTGCCATGATCGAAACGCCGCAAGCGGTGGAATGTGCCGGAGAAATCGCCGCTGTTCCAGGAATCGACGCGGTGTTCATCGGCCCCAATGATCTGGCCCACACCATGGGCCATGAAAATCGCTGGCACGAAGCGCCTGTCCAAAAAGCCATTGAACGTGCGGTTCGGGCCATCAGTGATGCGGGCAAATGTCCTGGGGTCTTGGCCCTTGATGCCACCCAACAAGCCCGCTACGCCAGCTGGGGTGCGCGCTATTTCGCCACCGTGGCCAGCAGCGTGATTTTTAAGGCCCTGCAAGAAGCAGCGGGACAGAGGGCCGACATTCAATATTGACTTGGCTTGATGAGCCCCGGCCAGGATGACCGTGTCACCGGCCGGGTCAGTGACTTAAGGGCTAACTCGACCCTGAACGCCCTGCACCAAGTAGTTCATGTTCAGAATTTGGGCATCACTCAAAAACTGACCCGCAGGCAAAACCAATTTGCCATCGTTGTCTGTGATGGGTCCGGCAAACGGCATCAGTTTCCCGGTGCCCAACGCCTTTTGCTTGGACAAGATTTCATCCTGCACCGGCTTGGTCACTTTGGGCCCGAAATCGCCCACACGAATCATGCCGTCCTTGACCCCACCCCACATTGAGCCTGATTTCCAGGTGCCTTGCATGGCCGCTTTGACTCGGGACGTGTAGTAATCGCCCCACTGGTGCGTCACGGCAATGATTTGCGCATCGGGCCCGATTTTGCGCATGTCGGAGTGGTAGGCCACGGCCATCTTGCCGCGCTCTTGGGCCGCCGCCATCACAGCGGTCGATCCGGTGTGAAAAGCAATCACATCCACCTCTTGGTTGAACAAGGCCATGGCCGCTTCACGCTCTTTGGGTGGATCAAACCATGCATTCAGCCAGATCACCTTAACTATGGCTTTGGGGTTGACCGAGCGCATGCCCAAAGTGAAGGCATTGATCCCCTGTAACACCTCCGGAATCGGGAAACCCGCCACATAACCCGCCACATGGGACTGGGTCATGCGCCCTGCCGCGATACCGGCCAAATAGCGAGCCTCGTAATACCGGGCATTGGAAGCTGCCACGTTGGGTGCGGTCTTGAAACCAGTGACCGACTCGAACTTCACATTCGGAAAGTCTTTGGCCACTTTGAGCGTGGGCTCCATGTAACCAAAGCTGGGCGTAAAAATAATCTGATGGCCCTGTTGCGCCAGGTCGCGAATCACGCGCTCAGCGTCCGCGCCCTCGGGCACATCGGCTACAAAGGTGGTTTTAACTTGATTGCCCAAAGCTTTTTCGACAGCCTTGCGGCCCTCGTCGTGCTGCTTGGTCCAGCCCGCCTCGGTGATGGGCGATACATAAACAAACCCGGCCTTGATGGGCTCGGATTTTTGGGCGGGAGATGGCGTTTGGGCCTGAACGGCCGAAAGAAAAAAGCAGGCGGCCACGAGCGTGGCAGCGAGGTTTTTATACATGGTAGTCCTCTACATGGCCCCGGTCATACACAAAACGAAGCCCGCCGAGACAGCGGGCTTCGGGGCAGATTTTACATGCGAAGCACGTATGGATAAATCTGCAATGCGGGCGGTGAATTGATCCGCCTGGGAGCGCGCTTTTAGAGATGTTCCCAACAAGAGTAGATGCAAGGAAATTTAACCCTCCAGTCCATTAAACCAGCACTTGGTGATCGAACGCTTTGCTCCAATGCAGCACCTGCACATCCTTGCGCAGCCCGCAAGTCCAAAAGGGATCAGTCAGTATCAGTTGCTGAACATGGCTCTTGGACTCAGCCTCCACAATCCACAGTCCGCCTTTGGGCACTTGCCCAAGTGCTTCGCGCAAACTGCCCGCCACCAGGACCTGCGCCTGATGCAAAGATGCCCATTCAAGATGCGCCTGTAAATGTGCGGCGCGTAAGACGCCTTGATCAGGAAAATCTGTAAAAAGTACGGCAAACAACATGGACTATTGAATCTGTTTTGTTTTAAAAATCAGCCCAGCAGCCGTTACCCTGTATTTTTGCAAGCGGCCGTTCGGTTTATTGGGGGTGACTTCAGGAGACCATTTTGACAGGCTATCCCACTTCAATCCTGCTCTGCAAACCCTTGAAATGTGAGTTTCAGTTCGTGCATCCACTGGTGCTTTTTTGCTTCGTCGGCAAAGCTGGCCTCTATGCTGTTGGCGGCCAGTTTGTAGGCTTGTTGTGCATTCAGGTGCAGGGCGGCAAAGGTCTGCACATAGTTGTCGTTCAGATAGCCGCCAAAGTAGGCCGGATCATCTGAGTTGAGGGTGATGCACAAGCCCGCGTCCAGCATTTGCCCCAGGTTGTGCTCGGCCAAGTCCTTGAACACGCAGAGTTTGAGATTGGACAAAGGGCAGACGGTGAGCGGGATTTGTGTTTTGGCCAAATGCGCCATCAAGTCTGCATCGTGAATGGCCTGCACGCCATGGTCGATGCGCTCGACTTGCAAGTTGTTGAGTGCGCTCCATATATAAGCAGGGGGGCCTTCTTCGCCTGCGTGGGCCACCACATGCAAGTCCAGTTCGCGGGCCTGAGCAAACACTCGGCTGAATTTTTCGGGCGGATGTCCCACCTCACTCGAATCCAAACCGACCCCGATAAAGTGCGCGCGCCAGGGCAAGGCAGCCTCGAGTGTGGCCAAGGCATCTTCTTCAGACAGGTGGCGCAAAAAGCACAAGATCAGGTCGGCGCTGATGTTCAGTTGCGTCTGGGCATCGCGGCAGGCGCGGCTCAGGCCCTCAATCACGCTGGCCATGGGCACGCCCCTTGAGGTGTGGGTTTGAGGGTCAAAAAACAGCTCGGCACGCACCACATGGTCGGCCTTGGCTTTTAAGAAATACGCCCAGGCCATGTCGTAAAAATCTTGTTCGTGCAGCAACACACTGGCCCCGGCGTAATACAGGTCCAAAAAACTTTGCAAGTTGCTAAAGGCATAGGCACTGCGCAGCGCCTGCACATCGGCATAAGGCAGGTTGACGCCATTGCGCTGGGCCAGGGCAAAGATCAGCTCGGGCTCAAGTGAACCCTCAATGTGGATATGCAGCTCGGCTTTCGGCATGACCCGCAACAATTCGGGCAAACGGTCAGGTGGGATGGCGTGGACTTTGAACATGTTTATTCCTCAAAAAATTGAGCCCGTATGCGGGCTTCATCCAGTTGTGCAAAGGGGGTGTTGTGGCGATCGGTCAAAGGGCCGCCGCCCGGAAGAAGCTGGCCTGCCGAGCCATAACCGATGGCCTTGAATTTCCATTGGCCATTGATCCACTTTAAGTTTCCCACATGCAGACCGGCAAGGTCGTGCAGCGCATAAATGCCGTCGTTTATTTTGATCAAAAGAGAACCGGTCATGTCATTGTTTCTGGTGTCGATTTCGGTTCAGACCGACTTGAAGTCGCCGCGCTCCATCCACCACGACACGGCAAACCCGGCTACCAGACCCCAAAAGGCCGCCCCAATGTTGAACAAGCCGATGTCAGCCACAGTGACCAGCAGACTGACCAACGCCCCCAACGAGAATCTGCCCGCGCCGAAAGAAGCCACAAACGCACCCTGCAACACGCGCAGCATGGCCAGACCGCCCAAAACCATGATGAACTCTTTGGGGGCTGCCAGCATGAGGCTCGTGAAAGTGGGGGCCATCAATCCGAACAACAAAGCCAGCATGCCGAAAATCAAAGCGCCGATGTAATGGCGGTTTTTCTCACCCGTCGATGTGAGCAAGCCATTGGTCGGACCGGTCAGGCAAGTGCTGACGGCACCCAACACCGCGCACACGGCAGCGCCTAGTCCGCAGGCCACGGCAATCATGTTCACAGGCGGCTCGTGACCTGCGTTTTTGAGCACGGCCACACCCTGCCCGTTTTGCACCACCAGCACAGTGATGGCAAGGGGCACCACCAATTCCAGCATGGCGGCAAATGACCACGCCGGGGCTTGGATCACGGGCTGCGCCAGGCTCAAATAAGCCAAACCAGAGGCATCTAGGCGACCCGAAAACGCCACTGCAACTGCCCCGATCAGCAAAGCCCCGATCACAGGGGGAATGCGCTTGCCCCAGTCGGGCTTGGCAGAGAGCAACAAAAACACCCCCACCATAGGGGCTGCAATGGCCACGTCGCTTTGCAGGGCCCGAACGATGTCCAGGCCAAAGCGCAAAAACACCCCCGCTACCATGCCCATGACGATAGGCATGGGCAATGCAGACATGACGCGCTTGACCCAGCCACTCAAGCCCAGCAGCAGAACCAAGGCACTGGTCACATAAAAAGCACCAATCACCTCGGCAAAGCTCAAATGCTGCAGCGCTGGTCCCACCAGAACCGTGCCAGGAATCGTCCAACCAAAAGCCAGGGGGGTGGTGTAGCGCCAACTCATGAGCAAGGTCACCAAACCGTTCACAAAAAACACCCCGAACACCCAAGAGGCCAGCTCCTCGGGTGATAACCCTCCCCGGGTGCCCACCGACAAAATGATG